>WNFJ01742127.1_pt2 | contig 70300 bp, 65 predicted proteins | sample 5400461 | NCBI WGS metagenome assembly WNFJ01 (sample SAMN13153349, study PRJNA577476) | soil metagenome | isolation source: 115 cm saprolite on Douglas fir-dominated hillslope | place: USA:California | collected 2013-09-17
TCGCGAAAGGCGAAGGGGTTCACCGTCGCGCACGAGAACTTCGTGTGGCTGACCGAGGAGACCACTCGCACCGATGTGATCGCGGAGCAGCGAGCTCGAATGCTGGCCGTTATCTCGGACGAGCGGCCGTGGGAATACATCGAGACCGTTTATCTGACCGGTACGATCGACGAGATTCAGCGTCGCATCCAGCAGAGGATCGACGCGGGCGTGGAGCACCTGTTCCTGCACACGATGACCGCCGATCTCTCGCAGCTCGACCTGTTCGCAAAACACGTGCTGGAGCCGTTCAAGAACACTCTGCCCGGAGCCACTCCAGCGCCGCCTCGCCCGAGCTGAGGATCGAGCCGATCACCTCCGTCGCCTTTTGCTTTTCGGAGCGTGGGTAAGGGCTTCTTCAGCCAAGGGTCCGCTCAGTCCACTGAGCTCGATTCGAGTGCGGCGTTCGTTATAGAGACGATCCGTGACGTTCGCCAGAGGGATCCCGGCGGCGCCGAAGCCAATCAAAGCGGCGCCCACGGCCGCTTCAGGGCCCGCGATTGCGAGCCAGACGCCGTAGAGCCCAACCAGCGCTGAAAGGGCGAGCGTCGACCACCGGAGAGCCCAACTCTCCAGTCGGAAGACATCTTCCGGAGAGCGAGCCATGATCAAAACGTATCGCTCGTATTTGCTCATCAGCGGCGAGTCTTTGTCGTCGTTTGGGTAGCCGACAAGCCTCATGAATTGCGCAATGAGCTGGATGCGCAGATTCAGGTGCTGGCAGAGCAGGTCGACATAGAAGCAGGCAAGCGGAATGAGGATGAGGACCAGAGGAGACGCGGGCGTCGAGGTGCTCAGTCCCAGCCCGACACCCCCGACCGCCGCAACTATCACCAGCTTCCATTTCAGGAGATCAGCCCTCGCCTGCTGGGCTTCCATGATCTCCTCTCTCAGTTGATCCATCGCCTCTCACCCGTTCAAGAACAATTTGCCCGGAGCCACTCTAGCGCTGCCTCGCCGGAGCTCAGGACGGAGACGTGCCCGTCGTCCGGGCGCAGCCACAGCTCTGGCGAAGGAACATGGCGGGCGAGCCATTCTGCGTGCGAGCTGGGCGCGACCCGATCCTGGACTCCGTGCAGGATCAGGACTGGCCCGCTCGCCTGCCCAGGGTCATATCCCCAGGGCGCCACATGGGCCAGGTTGTCGTCCACCATCCCGCCCGGGCCGCCTCTCATGGCTTGCCCGGCGACACGCGCCAGCCATGACCATTCACCCGCGAGGGCAGCGTGATCTGCGGGAGTGAACACTTCCGGGTCGAACTCGGTGGTCGCGAAGTAGCTCTGCAGCGCCGCGGGTCCTGCGGCGGCGGCGCGCAGCTCCGCGGCTCCGGCGGGACCCATGCCCGCGAACCAGTCCAGCCCCTGGGCATTGAGCGGAGCTAGTCCGGAGACGCAGACGGCGCCGAGCACCCGCTTGTGCACCAACGCGGCGCACGCCAGGGCGTGCGGGCCCCCTCCGGAATGGCCCATCACCGCGAACTGCTCGATCCCCAACTCATCGGCGATGCTCGCGGCGTCCGCTGCCGCTGAGGCCACGTTCCGGCCGGGGTTTGGAGTGGATCCGCCGTACGCCGGTCGGTCGTAAGAAACCCAGCGGATGCCGAGCCTGGCGGCGGCTGGGAACAGCGGCTCTGGCGGCGCGCCGATGTTGGGCGTGCCGTGGTGCCAGAAAACGACCAGGGCGGCAGCGCCACCATCCGCGCCTGTGTCGTAGACATGTAGCCTGCGGCCGTCGGTCAGGTCGAGACTGGTCTCTGTCACCACCAGCCGAGCATATTGCTAGCCGGTGAGCTCGCGAACCTCGACCACCTTGGTCCGCCCACTTGCCCCAGAACGAAGAGTCACCGCGGAAACAGGAACGTCGAGGATATCCGCGACCGCCTTCAAGACCGCCTTGTTCGCAGCCCCACCCACCGGAGCCGCGTTCACCCAGACCTCGAGCACGGTTCCGTTCCAGCTTGCTTTTGGCCGCGACGCGCGCGGGTGTACGCGAACCGTGATGACCTTGCTCTGCACTAGGGCCCGATCATCACGCAAGTCGTTAGCGAAATTGACTCGTGGTGAGCCGGACTCTACGATCCGCGCGTCGATGCCCTCCCCCGGTCGCTCGTCCCCAAGGTTCCGACTCGTGTGCTCGGCGCTCATCTTGCTGATGGCCGTGCCGGCCCTATATGTGCTCACGAGCGCCAGGCCGGCGCCGCCCGCCACCGCGCTGACGGTCGGGAACACCACCACACGCACAGCGGCGCCCCGCGACAACCAGGACCACCTCTACGTGCTCGATGGCCACGGCGGCGTGCACCCGGTCGGCGCTTCGCCCCAGCTGCTGACCACCGTCTCGTGGCCCAACAAGGATGTCGCCTACAGCCTCGCGCTCTTCCCTGACGGGACGGGCGGCTACGTGCTCGACGCATGGGGCGGCATCCACCCGGTCGGCGTGGCTCCGGCCATCGCCAGCGACGCGGGGTTGACGGAGTTCGGCATCGCCCGCGAGATCGTGATGGCCCCTTGGTCGTCGTCCCTCGAGCCGGCGGGTTACCTGCTCGATGGACACGGGGTGATTCACCCGTTCGGCGGCGCGCCGCTCGTGAAGGGATATTCCTCCTGGCCCGGGTCGGACCTGGCCCGCGGACTGGTCCTCACCTCCAACAGCACGCCGGCCACGGTCATGGGCTACACGCTCGATGCGCACGGCGGCGTCCATCCGTTTGGCGGAGCCCCGCCGGTCACCGGTTACGCTTACTGGCCCGGCTCCGACGCCGCCCGCGGTCTCGTCCTCGAGCGGCGCCGCACGTCGCCGGCGGTGGCGGGCTACACGCTTGACGGCTCGGGCGGCATCCATCCGTTCGGCGGCGCACCTCCCCTCGCCGGCGTGACGATCTGGCCGGGTCAGGACATGGCCGACTCCATCGTGAGCTGGACCGCGGCGCCGGACGGCTCACCCGGCGGCTGGGTGCTCGATCGGCACGGCGGCGTGCACGCATACGGCAGCGCGCCAACGCTGGCCACCTCTGTCTACTGGGCGGGTTGGGACATCGCTCGCGGCCTCGGAAGCACGGGGTCAGGCGCGGGCGGCAGCCATGAGCGGAAGATCCTCGATCCGGAACCGTTCGGCGACAGGTGGGGCAGCTACTTCAACCAGCGTGACGCGCGCTGGGCGGCCAAACCGATAGGTCTTTCGCCCTACCCGACCTGGGAGTACGGCTGCCTCGTGACCGACCTGGCCATGGTGTACTCGCACTTCGGATACTCGAACGTGACGCCGGCGACCGTCGCGTCCCGCATCGATTGGTTCGGTCGCAACGGAGCCATGACCGACGCCGCCTTCAGCATCCCTGGCCACGCCGCATTGATCGATCGCAACCCGACCCGTGCGTGGATCTCCGCCCAGCTCGCGTTGGGACGACCGGTGATCGTCGGCATGAACCTTGTCGGGGGCGGCACCCATTTCGTGACCTTGACGGGCCTCGACGGCGCGTCCGACTACTGGGTCAACGATCCCTGGGACCAGAACGCGATCCACGTCGTTTTCTCGGGTGACTGGGACGATCGCGGCTCGATATACGAGGCGATCGCGTTCAGCTAGATACGATCCTGCAGCCTCTATACTTTTCTAGCGACTCTAAGTTAGAATAGAGTCCAAAGTTAGAGGAGGTGGTTCGAATGAGTTCGATTGGTGCGCGGAGATGGTGGGCGGCGGGGGCGATCACGCTCGGGGTGCTTGCCGTCGGCCTTGACGTGACGGTGCTGAGCGTCGCCCTGCCGACGCTCGCGGTGGCGCTCAAGGCGTCGGAATCCGACCTTCAATGGTTCTCCTCCGGCTACGCCCTGGCGCTTGCGGCGGGCATGCTCCCGGCCGGTGTACTGGGCGACCGGTTCGGCCGCAAGCGGATCATGATCGGTGCCCTCCTGCTGTTCGGGGCCGGATCGATCGCCTCCGCCTACAGCCCGAACGCTGCCGCCTTCGTCGCGGCCCGGGTGGTCCTGGGAGCCGCGGGCGCCGCCCTGGTGGTGATGACGCTTTCGATCTTCGCGGTGCTTTTCTCCGAAGACGAGAGGCCGCGGGCTGTCGGGGTCTGGGCCGCGGCCAACTTCCTGGCCCTGCCCATCGGGCCGATCCTCGGAGGCTGGCTCCTCACGCACTACTGGTGGGGCTGGATCTTCCTCATGAACGCTCCCGTCGCGGCCGTCGGGCTGATCGCGGTCGTCATCCTGGTGCCCGAGTCGCGCGCGCCAGAGCGTCCTGCGCTGGACCCTCTCGGGATGCTGCTCGCGGCAGGCGGCCTCGCGGCCGTGACCTATGGCCTGATCGAGCTAGGTCGCAACGGCTGGACGGATCCACTGTCGCTCGGAGTGCTAGTGGGAGGTGTGGCCGTCATCGCTGGGTTCTTCGTGTGGGAGCGCTACCTCACCCTGCGCCCCGGAGGCCGTCCGCTCATCGACCTCGCCCTGTTCGAATCCCCGAGCTTCACCTGGGGCGTGGTCCTGGCGGCACTGGGCGGACTCGCCCTGATCGGGATCGTCTTCACCATGCCGCAATACTCCCAGGGAGTGCTCGGCCTCGACCCGCAGGGCGCGGGCCTTCGGCTGCTCCCGCTGATCATCGGTCTCGTTTTCGGGGCGGTTCCGGCGGACCGGATCGCAACACGGACCGGTCCCAAGGCCACGGTCGCGGTCGGGTTCGGCATCACGACCGCGGGCCTGGTCTGGGGTGCCACCACGTCAGTCGACTCGGACGCGCTGTCCGTGGCAGGCTGGATGGCGGTGGTTGGATTCGGCATGGGGATAGCCTTCGCAACGTCGGCCTCCGCCGCGCTGAAGACGGTGCCCAGCGAGCGGAGTGGGGTGGCCTCGGCGCTGATCCAGGCCATGCAGAAGGTCGGCGCGCCGTTGGGCTCGGCGATCCTGGGCAGCGTGCTCGTGACCGCGTACCAATCGCAGCTCAGCCTCGGCGGACTCCCAGGTCCCGCCGCGGACGCGGTCCGCAAGAGCCTGTTCGGAGGCGTCGCCGTGGCGGAAAAGCTGCAGTCCGCGGCCTTGCTCGAATCTGTACGCCAGGCATTTGTATATGGAATGGACGCCGCACTGATCGTTTCGGCGATCATCGCTGCCATCGGAATGCTGGTGTCACTGGCCTTCCTGCCGGGCCGCGCGGCGTCCGTGCTGAGCACGGCGGGCGACGTCGCCGAGAGGGCCGGGCAGGCCGCATGAGCCTGAGCCTACGTGAGCGCAAGAAGCTCAAGACCCGCACCTCGATCCAGAAAGAGGCCATGCGTCTCTTTCTGGAGAAGGGCTACGAGGCGACCACGATTGAAGAGATCGCCGCCGCGGCCGAGATCTCTCCAAGCACCTTCTTCAACTACTTTCCGAGCAAAGAGGACGTGGTCTTCCAGGACGAGCTCGACCCGCTAATCCTCGCCGCGTTCGACGCCCAGCCTCCCGAGCTCGGCCCGGTCGCCGCCCTGCGCAACGCAATGCGGATCGTGTTCAAAGACCTGAGCCGCGAGCAGGAAGATCTGATGCGGCAGCGCATCCGCATGATGACCTCCGAGCCGGAGCTGAGGGCGACCATGTTGAACCAGTTCGCGGAGCTGGTCGACCAGATTGCGCAGCTCCTGGCGACCCGCGTCGGGCGCGGCGCGGACGACTTTGCGCTGCGCAACCTGGCGGGTGCTCTCCTCGGGGTCATGATGTCCGCAATGCTCGTGGCCGCCGAACAGCCCAAGGCCGACCTGATGACCCTGGTCGACGATGCGCTGGCGCACCTGGATGCCGGCCTGCCACTGACCTGGCCGCCGAAAGACTGAGCGTGCGGATCGCGATCGTCTCGGACGTTCATGGTCACGTGGTCGCGCTCGAAGCGGTGATCGCCGCCCTGCAGGGAGATGCCCCGGACGTCGTATTCCACGGCGGTGACATCGCGGCGATCGGCCCTCGACCGGCGGAGGTGATCGACCGCATTCGCGACCTCGGCTGGTCGGGCGTCATGGGCAACACCGACGAGATCCTCTTCGACACCGGCTCCGAGACAGAGGCCGAGCAGCTGCGTCGAGCACCCAACCTTCGCGGCTGGCTTCGCACTTTGTTCGGCACGCTGGCACCCTGGGCGGCGGAGCGTCTGAACGACGAGCAGACCACGTGGCTTCGCAAGCTGCCTCGCGAGCTGCGCCACGACGGCCTTCTTCTCGTTCACGCCTCACCGACCGACCTGTGGCGTGCGCCGATGCCGACCGCGGCGGATGAAGAGCTCGTCGAGGTCTATGGCGCCCAAAGCTCTGAGGTGGTCGCGTACGGCCATATCCATCGGCCTTTCGTCCGGACAATTGGCGGTCTGACGGTGGCGAACATCGGGAGCGTCGGGTTGCCATACGACGGCGACTGGCGCCCATCGTACCTGCTGATCGACGACGGCAAACCGAGCGTGCGGCGTGTCAGCTACGACCTCGACCGTTCGGCTCGCGATACCGTCGCGGCCGGGTTCCCGCTGGCCCGATGGCTGGCGGACGTTCAGCGCGCGGGCAGCTTCCACCAACCCGGCGCGGATGAGGACCCCCGAGCGCTCGCGTAAGCTGGACCGGCCACGAACTCGAGACAGGTGTTCTTTCGCCTCGCATATCTCTTCGGCTGGAAACCCTGGGACTCGGGCGTGCCGCCACCGGAGCTGGTCGAGCTCGTCGGGGGCCGAAACCGATTGCGCGCCGGAAGTGCGATCGACCTGGGGTGCGGAACCGGCACCAACTGCAAGTACTTTCTCGAGCACGGCTGGAGTGTCACCGGAGTCGACTACGTCCCACGGGCGATTGCCGCGGCCAAACGCAAGGCGCCGGGCGCGAAACTGCTCGTCGGTGACGTGACCCGGCTGGCCGAGGTAGGCGTGAACGGCCCATTCGATCTCATGCTCGACCTGGGCTGCTTCCACTCCATTCCCGCCGGGCGGCGGGATGCCTATGTCAGCGAGGTGGCGCGGGTGGCGCGCCCCGGCGCGACGCTCTTGATGTTCGCCTTCGCTGAGAAGGGGCGGGGCACACCGTCAGCGAGCGAGGCCGAGATCCGGGAGCGATTCGGCGGCAGCTTCGACGTCGTCGAGGTTCGCCCGGGCGCTCCCTTCCGCAAGCAGACCTGGTACCGCATGTTCCGGCGCCGATAGGCGTGACCATCCCGAGCGCGCGCGGCCGATTCTTCGAGGACTTCACGGTCGGCGACGTCTACGAGCATCCGTTGGGCCGCACGATTACTTCCACCGACAACATCTGGTTCACGCTTCTGACCCAGAACACGGCTCCGATCCATTTCGATCATCACTACGCGGCGCAGACCGAGTTTGGAAAACCGCTGGTCAACAGCTGCCTTACGCTCTCGCTGGTGACAGGGCAGAGCGTCGTCGACGTCTCCCAGAACGTTCTTGCAAACCTGGGCTGGGAAGAGGTGCGGCTGCCCCACCCGGTGTTCGAGGGCGACACCATCTACTCGCGCTCGGAGGTCCTCGAGACACGTGAATCGAAATCGCGCAAGAACGTCGGCATCGTCACCGTGCGCACGACAGGCCACAACCAGGACGGGACCGAGGTGATCTCGTTCCGGCGGAGCGTGATGGTCTACCGGCGTGGGCAGGGCCCGAGCGGCGCCGGCCGATCGAAGCCGTAGACAAGCGGATGGACTTCGAGCTCTCGGAGCAGCAGGCCGCGTTCCGCGACCTGATGCGTGATTTTGCGCGCAAGAGCATCAGCCCGGTGGCGCGCGAATGGGAGCTGGCCGGCCGCTACCCGGAAGAGATCGTCGACGAGATGAAGGCGATGGGCCTTTTCGGGATGCTCGTGCCCGAGGAGTACGGCGGCATCGCGATCGACGCGGTCTCCTACTCATTGGTCTTCGAGGAGATATCGAAGGCGTGGATGGGCGTCGCGGGAATTTTGGGCTCACATTCGCTGGCGACGTTGATGCTCGCGCGCTCTGGCACACCTGAACAGCGATCGCGCTGGCTGCCCGATCTCGCCACCGGCAAGCGGCGCTCCGGCATCGCGCTGACCGAGCCGCAGGCGGGAAGCGACCTGCAGGGCATCTCCACGGTCGCTCGGCGCGAGGGGGACCACTACGTCGTCAACGGCGCTAAGACCTGGATCACGAACGCGCGGCACGCGGACCCGCTGCCGGTGCTGGTCAAGACCGACCCCAACGCCCAGCCGCGCCATCGGGGAATGACGGTGCTGATGATCGAGCAGGGCACCCCCGGCTTCACAGTCGGCAAGGACCTCGAGAAGCTTGGTTACAAAGGGCCCGAATCGTCAGAGGTTTTCTTGAGCGACTGCAGCGTCCCGGCGGAGAACGTGCTCGGCGGCGAGGAAGGCCACGGCCTGCAGCAAGCCCTCTCGGCGCTGGAGTTCGGGCGGGTCAACATCGCCGGCCGGGCGGTGGGCGTCGCGCAGGCGAGCCTGGACCGGGCCCTGGCCTACGCCCGTGAGCGCCGCGCCTTCGGCCGGCCGATCGCGGAGTTCCAGGCCATCCAGCTGAAGCTGGCGGACATGGCGACCGAGGTGCAGGCGGCGAGGCTGCTGACGTGGTGGGCGGCTTCTGCGCTGGACTCGGGGCGGCGAGCGGACCTCGAAACCGGCATGGCGAAGCTCTATGCGTCGGAGGTGTGCATCAAAGCGTCGCTCGAGGCGATGCGCATCCACGGCGGGTACGGCTATTCGACCGAGTTCGAGATCGAACGGTTCTATCGCGATGCGCCGCTGATGGCGATCGGCGAGGGCACGAACGACATCCTCCGGACCGTGATCGCGCGCCAGCTCGTGCGTGAAGACCATTCCTGAGGAGGCGATCCGGCCGCCGAGGAGCTGGCTTTTCGCGCCCGGGCATGACGAGAAGCTGCTGCGCAAGGTGTTCGACGCCGGCGCGGACCTGGTGCTGCTCGACCTCGAAGACGCGGTGCCGCTTGACAAGAAGGATCGCGCGCGCGAGATGGTCGCCGAGGTGGCCGGTTCGCGGGCGTGCTGGGTGCGGGTCAACCGGGCTCGGAGCGAGCTCTGCGCTCGAGACCTGGACGCATTGGCAGGCTCGCCGCTCGGACTCCGCATCCCGAAGGTCGAGTCCGCTGAAGAGGTTGCGTGGGTGGCCGAACGCGCGCCCGGGGTGCCGCTCGACTGCACCATCGAGTCGGCGCGAGGCGTCCTTGCGGCCTACGACATCGCGTCAGCGCCGGCCTGTGCGCTGCTTTCGTACGGGGGCCTGGACCTCGCCGCCGACATCGGGATCGCGGCTGGGGAGCAGGAGACGCTGTTCGCCCGCTCCTACCTGGTCGTCGCCGCCCGCGCGGCGGGCAAGCCGTCGCCCAGCGACGGCGTCTTCCCGCTCCTGGAAGACGATGCCGGCTTGCGGAGGGAGGCCGAGTCGGCGCGTCGGTTGGGCTTCTTCGGAAAGTCGGCCATCCATCCGCGCCAGGTCCCGATCATCCACGACACCTTCAAGCCGACGCCGGAGGAGCTGGAATGGGCGAAGCGGGTCCTGGCGTCGTTCGAGGCGTCGGCCGGGGCCGCGACCAGGACCGCGGACGGCGAGTTCGTGGACCTGCCGGTGGCCGAGCGGGCGCGGCGGCTCATGCAGGGCTGACCCATGCGAGATCTCCGGGAAGTGCGCGCGCTGACTTTCGACATCTTTGGCACGACAGTGGACTGGCGCACCGGGGTGGCCGCGGAGGCTCGGCGGCTGGGCGATCTGTATGGCGTGCATGCGGATTGGGAGCGGCTGGCCGACGCCTGGCGCGCGCTTTACATCCCTTCGATGAACAGGGTCCGGAGCGGTGAGCTGCCGTGGACCAACTTCGATCGGCTTCACAGATCGTCCCTGGACCAGGTCCTACGCGCGGTGGGTGCGGAAGGCTTCGACGCCGCGGCGCGCGACGAGCTGACCAGAGCGTGGGAGCGCCTCCCGCCGTGGCCTGACACCGTGCCTGGGCTGACGCGGCTCGCCGAGCGATTCACAGTGTCGACGCTTTCGAACGGCAATCGATCCCAACAGGCGGCCCTCGTCCAATTCGCCGGCCTGCCGTTTCAGCGCTTGATGTCAGCTGAGGACTTTGGCCATTACAAGCCTGATCCCGAAATCTACCTGGGCGCGGCCTCCACCCTGGGCCTGAAACCGAGCCAGGTGATGATGGTGGCGGCGCACAAGGGAGACCTGCGCGCCGCCCAGGCCGCCGGGCTGCGGGCGGCGTTCGTCGAGCGGCCCCTGGAGAAAGGACCAGGCGGCGGGGCCGACCTCTTGCCCAATCCTGCGGCTGACATTCAGGCCAGCGATTTCGTGGACCTGGCGGACCGGCTCGAGGCCGTGGCCGGCTAATAAACGAGGGGCTAAGATGATCAATCACTATCTGCTGACAACGGATCGAGCGGGGGTGATGACAGTGCGCAAGTTGGCTTTGCTTGCTGTAGCCGCGGTGGCGTTGATCGCGTGCGGAGGCGGCACGTCGAATGGACCGACGACCGGCTCGACCATCATCCTTGGGGCGCCGCTCGGCCTCACCGGTGCGTTGACCAAAGAATCGACGCTGACCCAGCAGGGATACAACCTCTGGCTCGACTGGATCAATGCGCGCGGTGGCATCCTGGTGAACGGGGTCAAGCACCCGGTCAAGATCAAGTACTACGACGACACCAGCAACGCCAACCAGTCGGCCGTGCTGATGCAGAAGCTCATCACCGAGGACAAGGCGAATTTCCTCCTCGGACCCTATGGCAGCGCGGCCACGGCTACAGATGCCGCCATCGCCGAGCAAAACCAGATCCCCATGGTCGAGGCCAACGGCGCAGCTCAATCGATCTTCAACCAGGGCTACAAGTACACCTTCGGCGTGCTCAGCCCGGCGAACAAATACCTGGAGGGCGTCATCGACATGGCCGCCACCCTCAATCCAAAGCCGACCACCATCGCGATGCTGAGCGCCGATGACAACTTCAGCCTCGAGGTGGCCAACGCGATCAACACGTATGCACCCGCAAAAGGAATGAAGATCGTCCTCTTCAAGAAGTACAAGAACGGTGCGACCAACCTCACGGCCGAGGTTCAGGCGGCCAAGGCGGTCGGCCCCGACATCGTGCTCAATTCCGGCCACCTGACTGAGGCGATCGCCATCAACAAGGCGGCCAAAGAGCAGAAGCTGAACGCGAAAATCTTCGCCTACTCGGTCGGCCCCTCGACACCCGACTTCATCACTGCGCTTGGCGCCGATGCCAATTACGTGTACGACGGCTCACAGTGGACACCCCAGGTCAAATACACGCCGGCGTTCTATCTGTCGGAAGCTGATTACGTGGCCGCGTACCAGGCGAAGTACCCCGGGCAGGGAAGTCCCGACTACCACGTCGCCGAGTCGACGGCCGCATGCCTGGCGCTGGAGCGTGCCATCGAGAACGCCGGCTCTCTTGACCCGAAGAAGGTTCGCGACGCGTTGACACAGCTCGATGTGACCGTTTTCTTCGGGCAGATCAAGTTCGACAGCCGCGGGATCAACATCTACAAGCCCATGGTCGTCGAGCAGATCCAGGGCGGTGTCCACCACACCGTCTTCCCACCAGAAGTCGCGGATGCCCAGCCGATGTACCCGACGCCGTCCTGGGACCAACGCTGATCCGCACGAGACCCTAGAGCGTGGCCGACTTCGTCCAGCTGGTCATTCTCGGCCTGCTGGCCGGAGGCGTTTATGTGGCGGTGGGCGTGGGTTTTGGGCTCGTGTGGGGAGTCCTGAACATCGTCAACCTGGCGCACGGCGCGCTGGTGATCATCGGAGGCTACCTCACGTGGCAGCTGTTCACCGCGTTCCACATCGATCCATTCCTGACGCTTCCGCTGGACGCCGCAGCGCTGTTCGTATTCGGCTACGGCCTTCAGCGCGGGGTGATCAACAGGGTCATCAGAGCCCCGCTCTTGTTCACGTTTCTCCTCACCTTTGGGTTGAACCTGATCGCGGTCAATGTCCTGCTGTTGATCTTCGGGTCCGACTTCCGCTCGGTCACGCCCTCCTATTCGGGCCAAGGGTTCGAGTTCGGAAGCGTGGTCTTACCCTACGTACCGCTCATCTCTCTCGGGGTGGCCATCGCCCTGTCCGCGGCCCTCGCTTTCGTCTTGAACCGCACCCGGATAGGCCTGGCGATCAACGCCATCGCGGCGGACCGTGACGCCGCCCAGCTCGTCGGTATCGACCTGCGCCATGCATACGCCATCACGTTCGGCCTGGGGGCCGCGTGCGCGGGCGTCGCGGGCGGCCTGATCGCCATGATCCAGGCGATCACCCCTACTGCCGGCGAGCCATACACGTTGCAGGCATTCGTGGTCGTGATCCTCGGCGGTCTCGGCAGAGTCAGCGCCACGGTGGTCGGAGGCCTGGCTTTCGGCCTGGTCGAGGCCTTCGGCCAGTCGATCCCGGGGTCGGGGTCGGTCTTCGCGAACGCGATCGCGTTCGGCCTCATGGTGCTGGTGTTGGTCACCCGCCCGCAGGGCCTGATGGGGCGCCTGCGCTGATGATGGCCGCCGATTCCAACCGGCGTTGGCGGCGGATGTTCGTGATCGCGGGCGCGATTCTCGCCGCGTATGCCTTGCTGGCCCCGTTGACCTCGCTCGACGCCGCGCAATCGGCCAACGTCCCTCTCCTGGCGGATCGGCTCTGGTTCCGGATCGCGACGATCGTCGCCATGTTCATCGTGCTGGCGACCGCCTGGAACATCATCGGCGGCATCGCCGGGTACGCCGCTTTCGGCAACGTGGCTTTCTTCGGCATCGGCGCATACACGACGGGCATGCTCATCGCAAAGGGGGGATGGCCGTTCCTCGCCGCCCTGCCGGTCGCGCCGATCGTGGCCGCCGTCTTCGCCGCTCTGGTGGGACTTCCGCTGCTGAGGCTGCGGGGCCACTACTTCGCGGTCGCGAGCCTCGGAGTTGGCGTCGCGGTGGGCGAGCTGGTGCAGAACATCGACTACCGCGGACAGCCGGTCTTCGGCGGGGCGAGCGGCTTGTTCCTGCCCATCTACGCGATCGACAACCGCGGCCTCTTCTTCTTTTATCTGATGGTGCTGGCGGCGGCCATCTCGATCGCTGTCACGTGGCGGGTGCTGCGCAGCCGCTTCGGCTACGGCCTGATCGCCATCCGCGAAAACGAGGAGGCGGCGGCTGTGCTCGGAGTCAACACGACCGCCTACAAGGTCGCGGCCTTCGCGCTTGCCGCGGCCCTGACTGGGCTCGCGGGAGGGATCTTCTCCCAGTGGAACGTCTTCATCAACCAGGACAACACATTCCCGATCGAATACAACGTCCAGATGATCCTGATGGCGCTTCTCGGCGGCACGGGTACCGTGTTCGGCCCTGCCGCGGGCGCTGTCCTGCTGCAGCTGCTGATCCAGTTTCTCGGCGGCACACTGCCGATCTCCTTCGACATCCCGTTCGTCTCCGACACCGTCCGCCCGATCCTCGCCCAGGTCATCCTTGGGGTGCTCCTGGTCGTGGTCGTCATCTTCGTGCCGCGGGGCGTGATCGATTTCTTCGGGGGTCGCGCGCGTCTCAGCCTGTCGTATCTTCGCCGGTCCCTGCGCGAAACGTCTCTTTGAGCCAAGATCCGGTTCCGCAGCTCGAGCTGCGGCATGTGACCAAGCGCTTCGGCGGCGTCGCCGCCGTCGACGGCGTCACGTTCGAGGTCGCGAAAGGCGATATCGTCGGCATCATCGGTCCCAACGGTGCGGGCAAGACCACCCTGCTCAACTGCATCAGCGGTCTGCACCGCCTGGACGGTGGCGATATCCGCTGGGAAGGGACTTCGATCGCGGGCATGGCGCCGCACCTCATCGCGCGGCTTGGAATCGGCCGCACCTTCCAGATCGTGCGGCCCTTCGGCTCGATGACGGTGCGCGAGAACGCAGCCGTCGGCGCCCTGTTCGGCAGGGCCGGCCCCCGCCGCGGTCCGAAGGAGGCGTTCGCGATGGCCGACCAGGTGCTGAAGCTGGTCGGGCTCGGGGCCAAGGCCGATCAGCCGGTGTCGGCGCTGACGATCCCCGACCGCAAGCGCCTCGAGGTGGCGCGCGCCGTCGCGACCAGACCGCACCTCCTGCTGCTGGATGAGGTTATGGCAGGTCTCAACAATGTCGAGATCGATGGAGCGCTCGAGATGGTCAGGGCCGTCCATGCAACGGGCGTCACCGTGATCCTGATCGAGCACGTCATGCGCGTCATCGTCGGCGTCTGCCGCCAGGCGATAGTCCTGGACGGCGGCCAGGTCCTGGCCCGGGGTGAGCCGGAGGTCGTGCTGCGTGACGAGCGGGTGATCCAGGCCTACCTGGGCGAGCGCTATGCCAAACGAATCAAACCCTGAACCGCTGCTCAAGGTCCGCGGGCTCACCGCGGGTTTCGACGCCGGGCCTGTGCTGTTCGGGATCGACCTCGATGTCGGGCCCGCGGAGCTGGTCGCGCTCGTCGGTGCTAACGGCGCCGGCAAATCGACCCTGCTCGGCGTCCTGAGCGGGCTGGTCCGCTCCACCGCGGGGACGGTCATCCTCGGAGGCGTGGATGTGACCAATGCGCGTCCGGAAGCTGTCGTCCGGAACGGCGTCGCTCACGTGCCGCAGGGCCGGCGCCTGTTCGGGACGATGTCCGTTGAGAAGAATCTTCTGCTCGGCGCATACGTCAGGCGTGATCGCGAGGTTCGAGACGACATGGCGCGCGTGCTCGACCATTTCCCTGCGCTGAAGGACAAGCTGTCTCGCGATGCGGGCACGCTGTCGGGCGGCGAGCAGCAGATGGTCGCCATCGGCCGAGGCATCATGGCCAGGCCGAAGCTGCTCATGGTCGACGAGCTGTCGCTGGGCCTCGCCCCCAAGGTCGTCGACCACCTGATCGACGTCGTGCGAGGCATCAACCGCGAGGGCACCGCCATGATCCTCGTCGAGCAGGACGTGCTCGTCGCACTCGACGCGGCGAAGCGCGCTTATGTCCTGGAGAACGGCAGAGTCGCGCTGAGCGGAGCCGCCGAGGTGGTCAAGGACGACCCCGATGTCCGGAGGGCCTACCTCGGACTGTGAAAAGGCCAGGCTGAGCTAAACATCGACGTTCCACGCTGGCGCTCGCTTTTCGACGATGTTCGCGGTCCTACTTGCTCGATTCAGTGTATGGAAGCCGCCGGAGCTACATTGAGGTCGTGCTCAAGGTCGCGGTCCATCTGCCGGCCACGATCGACGACGTGGGGGAGTACCTCGCCGACGTAACCGCCCTCGAGGCGGCGGGTGCGGACGCGATCTGGTTGGACGACACCGGGCTCGACCCCTGGGTGGTGCTCGGGGCGATGGCGGCTGTCACCCGTCGCGTCGGCCTGGGTTGCCTGCTCTCATCGGCCGGACGATTTCCCGCTGCGAGGTTGGGCCCGGCCGTCGCCGCTCTGCAGGTGCTCAGCCGCGGCCGCATCGCCGTCGGCCTGCCGTCGCGGGGGAGAATGGCGAGCCATGTAGCGGCGCTTCGAGGGGCCAAGGCGCGGATCTTCGCCACCGGAGCTCATCGCACGTCCGCCGACGGGGTCATCCTCGAGGCCGAGTCGGCCGATCAGATCGGCGCCGCGCCGGCCACACATATAGAGGTATGGGCCGCGATCGCCATCCCGCCCGATCGCACGGCCTGGACCCAGGCGCTGGAGGCTTACGAGCGGGCCGGGGCGGAGGGAGTCCTCGTGCCCTGGGACCCGCGGCTCATCGACCTCCTGAGGAGCGCGGGCGAGCCCGACGATCGGTCCGACCTCTTGATCGCCACCGGCTGAGCCGAGGCCGCTAGCGTCAGGGTGCTTCACCCGTTCGTGGTTGCGACCAGTAGGGGGTGCGTTGCCGACCGTCACACGTCGGGATGTTCTCAAGGCGGGAATGGCCGGGGCCGGCGCCCTCGTGGTGGCCGGGCTGGGCTTCGATGCCGCGGTCGCCGAGTCGACCAAGGTCAAGCAAAGCCTGCGGATCGCGGGGGCCAAGGAGTCGCACTCGGTTTGCCCGTATTGCGCGGTCGGCTGCTCCCTGGTGGCGTACACCCGCCAGAACAGTGATGGCAGCGTCCAGCTCCTCCAGATCGAAGGCGACCCTGACAGCCCGGTGAACGAGGGGCGGCTGTGCCCGAAAGGCGCGACCGCGATGCAGCTGGCCATCTCGCCCCGTAGGGTCCCATCGCCGCAGTACCGCGCCGCGGGCGCGAGGGATTGGAAGAGCGTGACGTGGGACTTCGTCCTGGACAAGATCGCGCAGAACATCAAGGCGTCGCGCGACGCGACTTTCGTGACCACGGATGGCAACGGCAACACCGTCAACCGAACCGAAGGCATTGCCTTCGCCGGAGGCGCCGCATTCAGCTCGGAGGAGGGCTATTTCGCCACCAAGCTGATGCGGGGCCTGGGACTGGTACACCTCGAGCAACAGGCCAGGGTTTGACACGGCCCCACGGTGGTCAGTTTGGCCGCCACATTCGGAAGGGGAGCGATGACAAACCACTGGCGCGACATCAAGAACGCTGACCTCATCCTCATCAACGGGGCGAACCCCGCCGAAGCGCACCCGGTCGGCTTTCAGTGGTTCATGCGGGCGAAGCTCGACCGCGGGGCCAAGATCATCCACGCGGATCCGCGCTTCACGCGCACCTCGGCCGTCGCCGACATGTATTTACGCATCCGTACCGGCAGCGACGTGGCGTACTTCGGCGGCCTCATCAACCATGTCCTGCAGAACGATCTCTTCCAGGACGTGTACGTGCGCAACTACACGAACGCCACGTTCATCGTCAAGGATGCGTTCGATTTCAAGGACGGCCTCTTCACCGGCTACAACCCCGCCAAGCGCACGTACGACATCGGCACATGGAGCTACAAGACCGATCCGGCGACCGGTTACGCGATGCGTGATATGACGCTGCAGGATCCGCGGTCGGTATTCCAGCTGATGAAGTCGCACTACTCGCGCTATACGCCGGACGTCGTGTCGAGCATCACCGGCATCCCGGTCGACGAGTTCAACAAGGTCGCGGACCTGGTCGGCCAGATGGGCAAGCCCGACAAGGTCATGACCATCGTTTACGCCGTCGGCCTGACGCACCACACGACGGGCGGACAGCTCATCCGCTCGGGGGCGGTGCTGCAGCTGCTCCTGGGCAGCATGGGGCGACCGGGTGGCGGCATGAATGCCGAGCGCGGCCACGCCAACATCCAGGGCAACACCGACCACGCGATCTCGTGGGAGCTCTTGCCCGGTTATCTGAAGATCTCAGCGCCAGGGCAGAAGACGATCGCCGACTACGTGGCGCAGAGCGCGCCCAAGAAGTCGGACCCCAACTCCTGGAACTTCTTCGGCACCAACTACCGCAAGTTCATGGTCAGCCTACTCAAGGGTTGGTATGGCGACGCGGCGACCAAGGACAACGAGTTCGCCTTCCACTACGTGCCCAAGCCCGGCCAGAACTCGTCGTGGATGTCGATCTACGACCAGGCGCTGAAGGGCAAGATGGAGGGCGTAATCCTGTCGGGCATGACCGCCGCCAGCATCGGCCCGGACGCCAACCAGGTGCAGCAGGCGCTGTCGAACCTCAAGTGGCTGGTCGTGATGGACGCGCTGCCGACGACCAGCTCCGAGTTCTGGCACGCGCCCGGCGTCGACGCGAGCCAGGTCAAGACCGAGGTCTTCATGCTCCCGACCACCCACTGGATCGAGAAGGACGGTTCGTTCACCAACAGCGGGCGATGGGCGCAGTGGAAGGACCAGGTGCTCCCGCCGCAGGGTCAGGCGCGCCACGACCACTGGATCCTGAGCGACTTGTTCCACCGCGTGAAGACGCTCTATCAGCAGCAGAGCGGCAAGTTCCCCGACCCGATCATGCACCTGACGCTCGATTACCAGGACCCGTTGAAGCCTGGCCTGGACGAGATCGCCAAGGAGATCAACGGCAAGGACCTGTCCACCGGCAAGCAGATGACCTCCTTCGCCAATCTGAAAGACGACGGCACGACGACCGCTGGCGACTGGATCTACACCGGCAGCTACCCCGACACGGGAAACCTGATGAAGCGGCGCAGCGGGATCCAGGATCCCAAGACCAACGACCCCACCGGGATGGGCTTCTATCCGAATTGGGCCTGGAGCTGGCCACTGAACCGGCGCGTGCTCTACAACCGCGCCTCGGCTGACCTCGACGGCAAGCCGTGGGACCCGACGCGGCCGGGGATCATGTGGAACGGCACGAAATGGGTGGGCGACGTGCCCGACTACCCGGCGACCATGAATCCGCACGACCCCAAAGCGTGGCTGCCTTTCATCATGAACGGGGAGGGTGTCGGCCGGCTGTTCAGCAACGGGATGAACGACGGCCCGTTCCCCGAGCACTACGAACCGGTCGAGTCACCGGTCGCCAACCCGCTGCACGCGGCCGTTTCGGCGTCGCCCGTCGCCTTCCTCTATGACCAGGCCGCGGGACGGCCCAACCGGTTCGGCACTCCGGCCGACTATCCGTACATCGCCACCAGCTACCGGCTCACTGAGCACGAGCACTACGTCACCCAGCACGTTCCTCACCTGGTGCAGCTCCAGCCCGACCCCTTCGTCGAGATCCCGTGGGAGCTCGCGCAGACCAAGGGCATCAAGAGCGGCGACAAGGTCCGCGTGTCGTCGAAGCGCGGCAAAGTCGAGGTGCTCGCGTTGGTCACCAAACGCCTCGGCTCGATGACGGTCGCCGGGCAGAAGGTGTTCCAGATCGGAATCCCGATCCACTGGGGCTACGTCGGCATCTCCGCGGATGCCGATCCGAACCATGGCCGGTACTGGCTTGCCAACGCGCTGACGCCTTTTGTGGGCGACGCGAACTCGCGCACGCCCGAGTTCAAAGCTTTCCTGGTCAACCTGGAGAAGATGTGATGGCGACCTCCGCCGTCGCCGCCGGGCCCTACACGGACCGCAGCCGCCGAACCCAGGACCTGCGCGCCCGCCACCTGTTCGCCCGCGAGGTCCTCGACTTTTACGGCGCGCTCTTGGGAGTCCAGGAGCAGGCCTATGAGGCGGCGATCTCGGCGAGGCCGCTGGCCCGCGACCTGGTCCCTTATGTCGCCGAGATGGTGGTTCCGGTCGTTGCGGAGGTGAGCATCGCCGCCGGTCCCGAGACCCTGCGCGCCGCCGTGGCCGGCCGCCTGGAGAGCGCCGACGCGCGCGACCTCGTCGCGGCGTGGGTCGGCGGCGAACAGCAGGTCTTGGTCGACCGCTATCTGGCGCGCGCATCCCTCGGACCGGTGCTCGAGGCGCTGGGTTCCGAAGCCTCGGCAACATGCGTCGGGGCGCGTGACGCCCGCCACTGCCCGCAGTGTGGAGGACCGCCCCAGCTCAGCTACTTCGCGGTGGCTGGTGAGGACCTCGCCGCGGGCGGCCGGTATCTGCTGTGCGCGCGCTGCGATGCAAGCTGGGGCTACGCGCGTATGACGTGCCCCGGCTGCGGCGAGGACTCGAGCTCGCGGCTCCTGATCTTCAGCGAAGAGGGAACCACTTCGGGGGAGCGAGGCAGCGTGGTGCGCGGGTTGCAGGGGAAGCTCGAGCATCGAAGCATGCGAAACCTGCCGCCGCTATCTGCTCGGAATCGACCTCGCCGCGGACCCGGCCGCCGTCCCGATCGTCGACGAGATCTCCGCCCTCCCGCTCGACCTGTACGCGAGGGAGAGAGGCTACTCGAAGATCACCCCTAACCTGATGGGTTTCTGAACAATGGCTACCACGATCAAGCCCGGCGAGTCATACGGCTTCTTCACCGACACCAGCATCTGCATCGGCTGCAAAGCGTGCGAGGTGGCCTGCAAGGAGTGGAACCAGCTCCAGGGCAACGAGCCGAAATTCCTCGCCGACAGCTACGACAACACCGGCCAGCTCGACGCCCAGAACTGGCGCCACGTGAAGTTCATCGACGACGTGCCTGCCCAGTCGACGGCCGCCGGCAACGGGACGGCCTTCCTCATGATGTCCGACGTTTGCAAGCACTGCAAGCACGCGAGCTGCATGGAGGTCTGCCCGACCGGCGCGATCATCCGCACCGAGTTCGACACGGTTTTCATACAGCAGGACGTCTGCAACGGCTGCCGCAACTGCGTGGCCGCGTGTCCATACAGCGTCATCGCGATCAACCAGAGCACCGGTACCGCGCACAAGTGCACGCTCTGCTATGACCGCCTGCAGGGCGGGCTCGAGCCCGCCTGCGCCAAAGCCTGCCCAACCCAGTCGATTCAGTTCGGACCGCTCGCCGACCTTCAGAAGGCGGCCGATGTGCGGCTTGCCGCCCTGCATACACAGGGGATCAGCCAGGCTCAGCTCTACGGCCGCGACGACAAGGTCTACGGAGGGCTGAACGCGTTCTTCCTGCTCATGGACAAGCCTGAGACTTACGGCCTACCGAACGCGGAAAATGCCGGGCTGCCCTCACGCAACGACCTGGGCGGGTATATCGGCGCACTCGTGACGGCGGTGCTCGGGGTGATCGCCGGCATCGTCGCGTTCAGGCGGCGAGGAGCGCCGTGATCTACCTGGCTGCGGAGCACTTCGTGCGCGCGCCGCAATGGACCTGGTACATCCTCGGGTACTTTTTCTTCGCCGGGCTCACTGGCGGCTCCTATGCGCTGGCGACGCTTCTGCGCCTGGTGGGCGAGCCGCGCGACGAGGCGGCGGCGCGCCTCGGCTTCTACACGAGCTTCGTAACTCTGCTGATCTGTCCTGTGCTGCTGTCCACGGACCTCGGCGCGAGCTGGTGGAAGTTCTGGCACATGCTCGTCGACGTGACGCCTGGCGACCAGGGCCTCATCTTCAAGTACTGGTCGCCGATGTCGGTGGGCGTCTGGGCGCTTCTGATCTTCGGCCTCTTCTCAGCGGTGTCCGCCCTCGAGTCGCTCGCGCTCGACCGGCGCGACCGCGGCACCGTCGGCGATCCAGGCCGGCCCATGGGCGGCGTCCTGGGCCGGGCGTTCAACGCCGTCGGCGCGATCCTTGCGCTCTTCATCGCGTCGTACACGGGCGTGCTGCTCAGCGTCAGCAACCAGCCGGTGTGGAGCGACACCTGGTTGCTCGGCGGCCTGTTTCTCGCCTCCGGCCTGAGCGGCTCGGCGGCGCTGATGGCCTTGCTGAGCCGTTATCGTCCGGCGGCGGCTTTCAGCCTCGGCCGTCTCCACCAGGCGGATGGATATTTCTCAATTCTGGAGCTCGTCTTGCTGGTCGCCTTCTTCTTGACCATCGCCGCGGCCGGGACGGCAGGCCGGACGGTGCCCTTCCTCCCGTTGTGGCTGCTCGCCCTGGTTGGCATCGGGTCGTCGTTGGTCGAAGCGAGGGGAGAGATGCGAATCCGTCCCTCCGGAGGTTCGGCGGCTGTGGCCCGCGCGGGTGTCGACACCCTCGTGGTATCCGTCCTCGTGCTGCTCGGGGTGCTCGCACTTCGCGCGGCGGTGATCTTCAGTGCCCAGCAATAGGGCCGCGCCGACGACCGACGAGGTCCTTGGCGTGCTGCGGGCCATCCAGGACCCCGACCTGGGCCGCGACGTCGTGAGCCTGGGGATGATCAAGGACCTGGTTGTCGGTGGCGACGGCCGGGTCAGCTTCACCTTCGAGCTGACGACGCCGGCCTGTCCGGTTCGTGACCGCTTCCAGACGATGGCCAAGAAGCTCGTGGGCGACCTTCCGGGCGTGACGGCGGTCGACCTGAAGATGACGGCCAACGTCCGGTCGGCCTTCAACGGGCGCAGGCCCGACCAGATGCTGCCCGGGGTCAAGCAGGTGATCGCGGTGGCATCGGGAAAGGGTGGCGTGGGCAAGTCGACCGTGGCCATCAACGTGGCCTGTGCGCTCGGCGTCAGCGGGGCCAGGGTCGGCTTGCTCGACGCCGACATCTACGGCCCGTCGATACCGGGGATGCTGGGCGTCCAGGGCGAGCCCAGGGTCGTCGATCAGAAGCTCATGCCGCTCGAAGCCTTCGGCATCAGGCTGATGTCGATCGGTTTCCTGGCCGGCGCCGACAAGGCGATGGTCTGGCGGGGACCGATGGTCTCGCGGGCGATCGAGCAGATGCTCGGCGACGTTCGCTGGGGCGACCTCGACTACCTCGTCATCGACCTCCCTCCGGGAACCGGCGACGCGTCCTTGACCCTGGCGCAATCCGTGCCGCTGACCGGCGTCGCGATCGTCTGCACGCCTCAGGCCGCCGCTCTCAACATCGCCGTCAAGGCGCTGCAGATGTTCAGAGGCCTCAACGTGACGCCGCTGGGCCTGGTGGAGAACATGAGCTGGTTCGTCTGCGGCCGCTGCAGCGAGGAGCATTTCATCTTCGATCACGGTGGCGCAGAGCGCGCGGCGCGACGCCTGGGCGTCCCTTACCTCGGCGGCATTCCGCTCGAGAAGGTGATTCGCGAGGAGGCAGATGCCGGCGCGCCGGTGGTGGTGTCGCGTCCGGACACGGCCGGCGCGAAAGCGTTCCGCGACGTCGCCTCGGCGATCGCAGCGCGGGTCTCGGTGCAGAGCTTCCGCCAGCTCCCCGTCGTCAGCGTTCGGTAGCAGCCGGGTACTCCGCCTCCAGCCCACGCCGAACCTCGAGGATGAAAGCCGCCACGGACGCGTCGTCGAGGCCGCCCTTCGTTGCTCGCAGCCGCTCCGCGGCGACCCCGGCCGTGTAGCACGCCAGGGGAGCGAAACGCCGCTCCTGCGTGTGGGCGGCGACTCGCGCCAGCTCCAGCAGCTCCAACGCGACCTGCGCGTCGAGCGATGGCGTGTCTATCGCGGCCTCGCGACGGCGCGCCGCCGCCACCCAGCGTTGACCCAGCTCATCGAAGAATCGGTTCATGCGCAAGCTATAGCACGCGGCCCGTCAGGCGGTGCTCTCGGACTGCGCGGGTCTCGAAGAGGGACGTGCAAACGGCAGGTACAAGAGCGTGAAGATGGCGATCGTCAGCACAGTCAGGGTGACGATGTACCAGGGCCACGGACCCATGTAATCCAGGAGCGTTCGGGTCGGCGGCAGGTCTCTGAGAAAGAGATAGTTGCCGCCGGTCACGTAATCGACCAGCCCCACCGCGGCGGCGTAGGTCGCCGTTGCCAGAGTGACCCTGAACACGGCGCGCTCTGCCGGCCGCATACGCAGGGCGACGACCATGTAGAGGGCGCCCAGCACGAGGAGTCCGTGCTCGGCGTAGTACTGGAAATACACCGGTTCTGGAAAGTGGCCGGGGATGTTCGGCGTGAAAAGGCCTGGCAGGGTGCCGCCGAGGCCCCAGAAATAGCTGACCTCGAACGCGAATCTCACCCGCCACCACAATGCCGCCGCGACCACGAAGCAGCCTGCCTCGCACAGGTGCAGCGGGAGGTTGTAGCGGACGGTCCAGGTGCCGTCGACGATGGTGATGCCCCACCAGCAGATCTCGGCCACCACGACCGCCACGGCGATCGCCCGTGCGCCGTGCTCGACCCACCGTCCGGGCCGGCTGCGTGCGCCGATTAGGACCGCGGCAATCACCGCCCCGATGACTAGAAGTGGGAGACCGTGCTCAGCCGACAGCATGGCCACGCCAATTCTGTCCGATGGAACCGCAAACGTTGCCGAGTACTGGCCACCAATATTTGGGGCCATCCATCTCTATCGGGGCGTGACCATCAAAGGCATGCCGCCTGCCGGCCGGAGGGTGATCGAAGGCGCGGGCGTGGCCGCCGCGGGCGCGGAGGAGAACCTGAATCGGGGGAGGATGGTCGCGATCGCGATGGTCGCCTCCATCGTCGCGAAGGCGCTGCCGACGCAGCGGCGTGGCCCGCTGCTGAACGGAAAGTAGGCGAACTTCGGCAGCTTCGACGCGAACCCGTTCTGCCACCGCTCTGGGAGGAATCGTTCGGGATCCTCGAAGAATCGGCGGTCGCGATGCATCGCCCAGGGGCTCATGAGAACCGTGGTTCCCGCGGGGATCATGTGGTCGCCGACCGAAGTGTCGCGCAGTGCCCGCCGCCCGAACACGTAAGCGGGCGGATAGAGGCGCAGGACCTCGTTGAGCACCGCTTCCGTGTACGGCAGCCGCCTGGCCGCATCCGCTGTCGGCGCGGCCTCTGGCCCGAGCTCGCGACCCAGCTCCTCCAGCATCTTGTCCTGGACGTCCTCACGAGCCGCAAGCACGTACCAGGTCCACGACAGAAGGCAGGCCGTCGTCTCGTGGCCGGCGAAGAAAACCGCAAGGCAGGCGTCCCGGACCTCGCGATCGCTCATCGGCCTCCCGTCCTCATCCTTGGCTGCAATCAGCATCGAGAGGAGATCGCCGTCGGGTTGGCGGCGGCGCTCGGCGATCGCCCGATACGCGATGTCGTCCAGCTCACGCAGCGACCGCAACAGGCGGAGCGTACGAGGGGTGGGGAGCGCGAACGGAATCCGACGGGGTGCGGCGATGCGGCGGTTGAATTCGTCCATCACGGTCGCCACCAGCTCTTCCGCGACCTCGACGCCCCTGGAGAAATCCATGCCGAAGAGCGTCCGAGTCACGATCCGCAGCGTCATCTGCATCATTTCCGAGTGGACGTCGCGCCTTTCGGCCACGGTCCAGCCGGCGCATGCGCGCAGCGCCTCCTCCGCCATTGCCGCGGCATATTCCTCGAGCCGATCGTGATGGAAGGCCGGCAGCACGAGCCGCCGCTCGTGCAGCCAACTGTCGCTGTCGGCAAGCAGCAGGCTTCCCGCCAGCAGCGGATGCACGACGCTCGTCAGGTAGGCCTTGCTGAAGTCGGCCCGGTGGGTGACCAGCACGTCGTTGACCAGGTCCGGCCGGCTGACCACCAGGACGTGATCGGGTCCAAGCCGGAATGGGACGACGTCGGCGGTCTCGGCACAACGAAGCAAGAAGGCCAGCCGATCGTGCAGAAACTCCTCGGCGGCGGAGGCTGAGAGCCGCGAACCACGGCCGCTCAGCGTGGCCCCGATCGTCACGCCGTCGGGCTCAACTGCTCGCGGTTCCCGCGGTCTTGGTATCCGGAACCTCGATGAGCTCGCCTTCGATGTTGATCTGGATCTCGTTGCTGACGATGAACTTGCCATCGAGCATCATGTCGAAAGTCATCCCGAAGTCCTTTCGATTGATCTGGGTCTCTGCGGCGTAGCCAATCCGGTGGCCCATATTCGGATCGTTGAACTCTCCGTATTTGACGACGTCGAGAGTTACCGGCCGCGTGATGCCCTTGATGGTCAGGTCGCCCGTCAGCTTGGCGCGGTCCGTGCCGTTCATCTCGATCCTGGTGCTCTCGAAGGCCATGGTCGGGTACTGGTCGATGCCCAGGAAGTTGGAGGAGCGGAGGTCCTTGTCACGCTGCTCGTTGTGGGTGCGAATGCTGGCGGTGTTGATGGTTGCCTGCACGGTCGTGTGCTCCGGGTCGTCTGGATGGATTTCGCCCGTCGCGCTCACCTCCGTGAAGTGACCGCGAACGGTCATCATCCCCAGATGCTTGGCTGCGAACTCGACCTGCAGGTGCATCGGATCGAACTTCCAGGTACCCATCGACAGCTCCTTCGGATCACCCCCGCGACCCCGCCCACCCCTGACGGCTCTACCGAGTACAACCAGTTGCGGACGCCACTTATTTGTACACGAATCGATTTTGGCGCGGGTTTAGACTACCTCCGGCCGCAATAGGATTACGAAAGTGAAAACTATCTGCGCTCGGATATAGTGAGGCCCCTCACTATGGGGAAACCTGATTTGAGGCATCGGCCAGGGCTGGAGCGAGGGGAGATCCAGGCCGACAGCTCCGGGTATCTCCACGACACGGCCATGCGCCGCGCCGTGGTCGAGATGGGCGGAATCGGCGCCAAAGTCGAAGTCCTCGAGGCGCTCGGCGCCCTGAGGCTGGCGGCCAAGCAGATCCACGATGCCATGGAGCGGTTCGCGGAGCGCCAGGGACTTTCGGAGAGCAGGCTCCGCGTGCTCATGCGCCTTCACCACAGCTCCAGCCGGCAGATGCCACTTGGCGCGCTGGCCGAGGTCCTCAACGTCACGCCCAGGACGATCACGGACATCGTCGATGTCCTCGAGCGCGATGGCCTGGTGAGGCGCGTTCCCGATCCTGAGGACCGCCGGTCGGTGCTGGCGGTGATCACGAAGGCCGGCCTCGCTCGTGTGAACACGCTGCGCCGAGACGCGCTCACGACCCAGGCCGCCGTCGCCAAGGGCTTCAGCGCAGCGCAGCTGGTTCAGCTGCGGCACCTCTGCCTGCTGCTGGTCCGCAATCTCGGCGCCGCCGGAGAAGGCTGACCCCGCGATGGCCTTCGCGACCCGCTTGTCTCTGCGCCTCGGAGTCGTCGTCCTTCTTGGTGTCGTGCTGCTGTTCGGTGCCGGGATTCTTGCGGCGACCCGGGTTCAGCAAGACCTTCTGCCGGACATCTCGGTCCCGGCCGTGATCGTGATCACCCCCTATCCGGGAGCGACGCCGGAGATCGTCGACGCTCAGGTCAGCGTGCCCGTGGCGAATGCGATGCAGGGGGTCGCCGGTGCGAATACGGTGCAGTCCACCTCGAGCCAGGGCGCATCGCTTGTGATCGTGCTGTTCAAAGACGGCATCGATCTCAAGTCCGCCGAGCAGGACGTGAACAGCTCCCTGTCGCGGATCCGTCCATTGCTGCCGCCACAGGCCTCGACGTCGACCGTGCAGACCTTCTCCACGAACAGCCTGCCGATCCTCGAGTACGCGGTCTCAGCTGACGAGCCGCTCGGGGACCTGGCCGGCCAGCTGCGAGCTCTGGCCCTCCCCAAGCTGAAAGGACTGGCGGGCGTTTCCTCGGTCGTGATGACCGGCGCTCCGACGGACGAGGTTGAGGTCACCCTCGACCCGATCAAGCTGGCGGCGAAACGCGTGACCGTCAGCCAGGTGGCGGCCGCCCTGCAGCAGGCCAGCATCGTGGCGTCGGTCGGCTCCCTCAAGCAGGGCTCGGCGACGATTCCGCTCCAGGTCACAGGTTCGCTGACCAGCCTCGACCAGATTGGAAAGATCACCGTCATGCCGCCGGTGACGGCATCCGCCGCAGGCAAGCCGGCGGCCCCGGTGCGGATCGATCAGCTGGGCACCGTACAGGTCGTCTCCGTTCCCGCCGACACGATCACGCGCACCAACGGCAAGGCCAGCATCGGCCTGCAGATCATCAAGGGGCCGAACGCCAACACGGTGAGCGTCGCCAACGAGGTCTGGTCGGCTCTGCCCGGCATCGAGTCGTCGGTCGGCCACGGCATCCACGTGGATTCGATTCAGGACCAGGCGACGCCGATCACCCAGGCCATCGGCGACATCCTTCGCGAAGGACTCCTCGGTGCCGTCTTCGCCGTGCTCGTCATATTCCTGTTTCTTCGCAGCGGGCGTGCGACCGTGGTCGCGGCGATCTCGATTCCGCTCTCTCTGCTCGTCGCGCTCATCGTTCTGTGGTGGCAGGGCATAACCCTCAACATCCTCACCCTGGGCGGGATGATGGTCGCGATCGGCCGCGTGGTCGACGACTCGATCGTCGTCCTCGAGAACATCAGCCGGCATGTGAGCGAAGGCGAACGACCTCTCGTCGCCGCTTACACGGGTGCCCGCGAGATCGTGACCGCCGTTTCTTCATCGACGCTGACGACGGTCGCCGTCTTCCTGCCGATCGCCTTCCTGACCGGCATCGCCGGCAGCTTCTTCCGTCCGTTCGCACTGACAGTGGTGGTCGCCCTGCTCGCCTCGCTGGTGGTCGCGGTGACGGTGGTGCCCCTGCTGGCTTCGCGGCTGCTGCCCGCGATCCGCGCCGAGGGAGTTGAGCGCCGCCTCGGCTGGAGCTGGACGCAGCGGGTTTACGTGCCGGTCATCAAGTGGGCGACCGGCCACCGGCTCGTGACCATCGCCGCCGCGGCGGCCTTCTTCGTGGCGTCGATGGGCTTGATCCCCCTGCTGCGCATCAACCTGCTCGACCAGTCCTCCAGCCCCACGTTCCCGGTGAGCATCACGATGCCCGACAACTCCACGCTCTCGCAGACGGACGCCGAGACGCAAAAGGTCGAAGCCCTGGTCGCCGGCGTCCCCGGGATCAACGCGTATCAGGCCACGGTCGGCGGGCTGGCGGATCCTTTCGCCCCGCCGGGCACCGTTCCCGCGGATCCCACCCAGGCCTCGGTGCTGGTGCTGGTTCAAAACGGGCAGTACGACAGCGCGCTCGCGGGCGTGAAGCGCGCGGTCAACTCTTACCAGGGACCCGCGAAGCTGCAGGTCGGCCAGGCCCGGAACAGCTCCAATGCGAGCAGCAGCCAGATGCAGGTCGACGTGCGCGCCGGTGACCCCGCGACCCTGCTGGCGGCCAACGACCAGGTGCTCGCGGCCCTCGGCAAAGTGTCGGGACTGGCCGAGGTCAGGTCCAACCTGGTCGCCTCCAAGCCGCAGTACCAGCTCGTGCCCACTGACAGGCTGGCGGCATCAGGCCTCACCATCCAGACGCTTATCAATGGCCAGGTCGCGGCCCAGGCCAACCTCCCCCAGGGCACGATGATCGTCCGCGTCCAGCTGCCGCCGGGGACCGCCGACACGGCGGCGACGCTGGCCGCCCTGCCTATTCCCACCGCGCAGGGAGTCGTGCCGCTGTCCACCATCGCGACGATCAGGGAGGTCAGCGGACCGCAGACCGTCGACCGCGTCAACGGCGATCGTGACGCCACGATCACAGGCACCATCACAGGCAACGACACCCGGGCGGTGCAGAGCGATGTCACCGCCGCCCTCGCGGGCGTATCGCTGCCGGCGGGGGCGTCGCTGTCGACGGGCGGAGTGTTCGCCCAGCTCTCGACCGTGCTCAACCAGTTCGCGCTGGCGCTGCTGGCGGCGATCGGGCTCGTCTACCTGATCATGGTGGCGACCTTCCGCTCGCTGCTCAAGCCGCTGGTGCTCCTGGTCGCCATTCCCTTTGCGGCCACCGGCGCGATCATCGCCCTGGTCGTCACCAACACGTCACTTTCACTGCCCGGCCTGATCGGAATCCTGATGCTGACAGGCATCGTGGTCACCAATGCCATCGTCCTTCTGGACCTCGTCGAGCAGTACCGCGACCGCGGCCTCGACCTGCACGACGCCATCATCGAAGGCGGCCGGCATCGCCTGCGGCCAATCCTCATGACGGCCTTCGCCACCATGCTGGCGCTGGTCCCCCTGGCGGTGCTGGGTGGCGGCGGTGGCGTAGGCGGGGCGTTCATCAGCCGGCCGCTCGCGATCGTCGTGATCGGCGGGCTCTTCACCAGCACAGTACTGACCCTGATCCTGGTTCCGGTGCTCTACTCACTGGCCTCGCGCTTCGCCAGCCGTCGGTCGACGAAGGAGCTGGACGACCTCCTCGACGCGGCGGAGGATCGCCGGTTCAAGCCGCTCGGCCTCCGCACCGGTGCGCAGCCCAGGGCCGCCGCCGTCGCTTACGGGTTCAGCTTTATCCTGGAGCCACAACCCGGGCGCATCGGAGATCCAAGAGTCCTAGAGGTAATGGCTCAGAACGGACTGACTGTCGAGCCGGTGGCGGGTACCGCCAAGATGCGGATCGGCGTCCGCGCCGTCGAGGCCGCATCGTCATCGGAAGCATCGGAAAAAGCACGCGAGCGCGTGCGGCAGCTCGTTCCCGCCAATGGCTACGAGCTCTCTGAAGCCAAGCCTCTGAATCCAGCCGGCGGGGCTTAGCGCCGATGGGCACGGTCACGATCGCCGCCACGTATGGCACCGGCGGCAGCATCATCGGCCCCGCCGTCGCCAAGCGTCTCGGGCTCCAGTTCGTGGACCGCGCGATTCCAACTTCTCTGCTGAAGAAGATCCACGGTCCGCTCGGGGCGGCGCTCGCCGACGACTCCAACCGGACCAGCGCCGTGGATCGGCTGCTCAACAACGCCCTCAGCTACAGCGCCCTGTTCGCCGGCGTCCCCATGGCCGACGAGGCGCTGGGCGTCGTGCCCGATGTCGGCCACACCGAGGCCGCCATCTGCAGCCTGGCTGACGCGGGCGGGCTGGTGATCCTCGGCCGCGCCGGGGTGTTCGTCCTGAAGGACCGAAAGGACGTCTTCCATGTGCGACTCGATGGAGACGTCGAAGCTCGCCGGCGAGCCGCGATGGCGCACGAAGGCCTCGACTACAAGACGGCCGCCAGGATGCAGCAGGACACGGATTACGCGCGGCGCGCCTATGTCAGCCATTTCTATCCTCGGTCAGGCTCGTGGGACGACCCGCGGCACTACCACATGGTGCTCGACAGCACCGCGATACCGATCGAAACCTGCGTCGAGATCATCACGATCGCGGCGCGAAAAGTGTTTGCGAGTTCCGTGGCCGCGGATGCGCCCGGTGGGGAGTAGAAGTTGGCAACCATAGAAGATCGCCGCCCGGCGCCATCGCCAGTCGAAGCTCCGCCGAGCCCAGCTCTGCCGACGCTCATGTCGCTGCCGCCGCGGACGAAGCTGGCGATCCTGGGCGCGATTCTGCTGACCATGTTCCTGGCCTCGTTGGACCAGACCGTGGTCGGCACGGCGCTGCCGCGCATCGTCACCGACCTCAACGGCGCCAGCCTCTACTCGTGGGTGGTCAGCGCGTACCTGCTGTCGTCCACGGTGACAGTGCCCATCTACGGGAAGTTCTCAGACGTTTTCGGCCGCAAGATCATGCTGATCATCGGCGTCTGCCTCTTCCTCGCGGGTTCGTGGCTTTCGGGCGCGTCCCAGAACATGAACGAGCTGGTCGCGTTTCGTGCCATCCAGGGACTCGGCGCCGGGGCCCTGTTCCCCATCGTCATGGCGATCATCGGTGACCTCTACAGCCCCCGCGAGCGAGGGCGGTTCCAGGGCCTGTTCGGCGCCGTGTTCGCGCTCAGCTTCCTGGTCGGGCCCTTCATCGGAGGCTGGATCACCGACAACATCTCCTGGCACTGGGTCTTCTACGTCAACGTCCCGTTCGGTATCGCATCGCTGGTTGTGCTGGCCACGGTGCTGCCGAGCGCGGGCCGCCGCCAGGCCTCGGTCCGCGACCTCGACTACCTGGGCATCGTGCTCTTCACGGCCGGCGTGGTGCCTTTCATGCTCGGGCTCACCAACAAAGGCAACGTCAACAGCGCGGGCCAGCTTGCCGGCTGGACCGACCCCGACGTGGGCGGGCTCATCGTGATCGGCCTCGTGGTCCTGGTCGTCTTTCTCTTCGCTGAGTCGAGGGCGAAGGAGCCGATCATCCCCCTCGACCTGTTCCGGGAGAGGGACTACGCGCTGAGCATGGCCGCCGTGTTCGCCTTCGGCATCGCCATGTTCGCGGCCGTAATCTTCATGCCCCGCTTCTACCAGACCGTTCGCGGCATAAGCGCCACCGCGTCCGGTTACTACATCTGGCCGTTGCTGGTCGGGCTGATGGGGGGGAGCATCGGCACCGGGCTCTTGATCAGCAGGCTAGGCCGCTACAAGTGGCTCATGACCGGCGGCGCCGTGGTGATGCTGCTCGGCGGCTTCTTGATGACGCACCTGACGGCGGACGTCTCTGACTGGGTGTTCTGGCTCTGGATGCTGATCCTCGGCCTCGGCATCGGTCCCGCGATGGCGGGTTTCACGGTGGTGGTGCAGAACGCGGTGCCGGCGACACGGCTTGGCGTGGCCACCAGCACGCTCACCTTCCTCCGGCAGATCGGCGCCTCGGTCGGATTGGCGGCAGCCGGCACCATCTTCTCATCGTCCTTTGCCAACAGGCTGCCGAACAACCTCGCCGAGGCAGGCGTGCCGCAGCAGCTGATTCCCCAATTGGTCAAGCTGTCCGGCGCCTTGCAGAACGTCGGCAACGGCCGCGCCCTGCTCGAGCACATCCTGCCTGCCCAGGCCCAGGCGCTGATCCCCAAAGTGATCGCCGGCGCCAACAACGCCCTGGCCCTCTCGATCGGCGACCTCTTCTGGATCACCATCGTGTCCGGTGTGCTCGGCCTGGCCTTCACCTTGATGCTGCGCGACCGGGCGCTGCGCACCGCCTCAGAGCTTCGGTCGGGCGCGATCGCAGCCGGCGGCGACGGCCAGGTCGCTTGATCCCGAAGCTGACTTTCGGTTGGCGTGGCGGGGTCAGACCAATTCGCCGCCGTCGCCGTTCGAAGACGATTTCGTAGCGAAGTCGCCGACGACCTCGAGCAGGTTCGCCAACGCCGGCGAAGCATCGTCGTGACGATAGGCGACCGCGAGCTCGACCAGCGGCGCCGGCGACAATGGCCTGTAAGCGATGCCCGGGGCCGGCTGCATCATCGCGTAGCGGCGAACGACGAAGATCGCCCCGTAACCGGACCTGGCCACGGTCTCGACGGCGAGCTCGGTCGGATCCTCCGAGACGACGTTCAGCTCTTCGCCGATGTGCCTCACAAACCACCGCCGGAGCGCTGCGATCAAGAAGGGATTGCTGGCGTGCGGTGGCAGGCCCACAGGCTCCCCCCGAAGTGCGTCGACCGGGATCGCCTCCATTTGCGCCAGGTGATGATCCGATCGCACAGCCACCGCCACCTCCTCATAACGGATTGTTCGCGCCGCGATGCCGTCGGGGCGGGCGCTCGGCACCAGGGCGAAGGCGGCGTCGGCGGCGTGGCTCCGTACGAGCTGCAAGTTCGGACCAGACGATCCCGAAACGGTCTCCACCTCGACACCGGGGTACCGACGACGGTGCTCGGCGATGATGGACCCGGCAATCGATAAGTCGCCGGCGGATTGGTACGCAAGACGCAGGCGCCCGATGGTCCCCGCCGAGTAGGCCTTCAGGTCGACAAGCGCCAGATCCTCCGCCTCGATCATTCGCCGCGCATGCGGCAGCAAGATTGCGCCCGGCGGAGACAGCCTCACTTCCCTGGCATTGCGCTCGAGCAGCTGAAAACCGAGCTCGCGCTCCAGCGCCTGAATGCGCTGCGTAAGGGCCGGCTGCGTGAGGTGGAGGCGCTCGGCGGCGTGTCCGAAATGGCCCAGCGCGGCGACCTCGACGAATGCCCTGAGCTGCCGGAGTTCCATCCCGAACTCGATTATGCCGCCGCTCGCGATCCACCCGTGGGCCCGTTTGACGCGCGGAAAAGGAACGGTTATCGAGCGATTCAAAAAGGCCCCGCAGATGGTGATGCCGATAATGGGAGCCTGATGTCCTCCACCGACGAGCCGCGCCCGCTTCCGATCACCGCGGCGTTGGAGCGCGTCGGAGCGCAAGCAGAGGAAGGCGACTTTGCCGGCGCGTTCCCGTTCCTGGACCAGGCCCAGATCGCAAAGCTTTGTCGTTACGGGGTCATCGAGCGCATTCCCGCCGGCCTCGTGCTGTTTCGAGAAGGTCAGCGCGGTTCGGATTTCATCGTCGTCCTCGAGGGCAACGTAGAAGCCGTCGCGCACTTCGGAGATTCCAGCGAGACGACCAGCACCGCCTTCAACGCCGGACAGTTCGTCGGCGTCATGAACATCCTCAGCGATGAGGGTGCATACGTGACGGCGACCGCGACGGTTGCCAGCCGTGTGCTCAAGGTGCCGCTGGATCAGCTCCGGGCTGTGATCGGGGAGGACATCACCCTGAGCGAGATCGTCGTCCGAGCGTTCCTGCTGCGGCATTCGCTGCTGTTGCGCCTGGGCACGGGGCCGAAGGTGGTGGGCTCTCGATTCAACCAGGCCACGCGAGAGATCCTGGACCTGCTCGCTCGCAATCGCGTCGCCGTGACGTGGATCGACGTCGAGTCCGATCCACGGGCAGAAAGCCTGCTGCGGAATTTTGGATTCACCGTCGAGGACATCCCGCTTGTGCTGGCAGGCGGGCAGCCCATCCTGCGCAATCCCTCGCTGACCGAGGTCGCGTCGGTCTTCGGCATTCGATCGGAAGGAGCCCATCTCGAGGAGGAGTGCGATCTCCTGGTCGTGGGCGCCGGTCCGGCAGGTCTCGCCGCCTCTGTGTACGGCGGGTCGGAGGGCCTGTCGACCATCGTGGTCGAGGCGGCCGCCGTGGGTGGGCAGGCCGGAACCTCTTCGCGCATCGAGAACTATCTCGGCTTTCCAGCTGGCTTGTCGGGCGCGGAGCTGGCGGCTCGCGCGGCGCTTCAGGCCGAGAAGTTCTCGGCCGCGATCCTGGTCGGATCAAACGCGAAGTCGCTCTCGTCAGAAGGCGGCGCTCACAGCGTCGAGCTGTCGGACGGCCGGACACTGCGAGCTCGCGCGATCGTCGTGGCCACGGGCGCCCGGTACAGGCGTCTTCCTGTCGAGCGGCTCGCCGAGATGGAAGGTGCGGGCGTCTACTACGCGGCGACCGAGGTCGAGGCGCAAAAATGCACCGGAGGGGTGATCGTGGTCGGAGGAGGGAACTCCGCCGGCCAGGCGGCCATCTTCTTGAGCCGCCGCCTGGACGTGCATCACGTGATCAGACGCGATTCACTCGACGCGACGATGTCGCGCTACCTGATCGATCAAATCCAACGCGATCCCCGCATCACCGTCCACTACGGGTCACAGGTCAAAGAGCTGCTGGGCTCCACCCTGCTCGAGGGTGTGGTGATCGAGGCGGGGGACGGCGAACGAACTGAGCTGCGCGCATGCGCCTTGTTTTCGTTCATCGGCGCCGAGCCGAACACCGATTGGCTCAGCCGGTGCCTGCAGCTCGACGAGGACGGGTTCATCCTCACGGGCTCTGACGTGACGTCGACTGGTGGTTCGACTCCGCTGCTGCTCGAAACAAGCCTGCCGGGCATCTTCGCCGTGGGCGACGTTCGCCACGGCTCCATCAAGAGAGTCGCCACTGCGGTGGGCGAGGGCGCGATGGTCGTGAGGTTGATCCACGAACGGCTGTCCTCACCGGTCTTGAGCCGCCTCTAGACTTACCGGATCGTCAGCGCGCGGCCTCGACCAGCACCACCCACGCGCCGATGATTGCGGTCACCATCGCGGCCACAAGCGCCGGGACCACCCAGTAAAGCCCGCCGCCCCTCTGAGCCAGCAGGCTCACGCCACCGACGATCAGGAAGATCGGCCCGAGCTGCCCTCCGACCACCCGCATCGCGAATAGCCTTCGGTGAGGTGCGCGAATGTGGATGTAGGCAATGGTCGCGGCGACCAGCGCCGCAAAACACAGTTATTCGGTGGCCGCTGTCGGTGCGCCCTGACCTGGTATCAGGAGAAGGATCGACAGGACCATAACCGACGTCAGGAGGACAAGGACCTCCACCGCCCTGCCTATCCAGCCCTGACCCTGAAGAACCTTGGTCATGTTGATCGACAGCGCGACAAAAAGCAGGCCGGTCAGGCCGGCCGAAGCGCCCGCGGTCGCCGTGAAGACCGCCGCCCAGCCAACTGTCGAGTACGCGTCCACTTTGCCGCGGAATGTTAGGCGGTAAGCAGGGAAGGAGGCGGGCGTGAGCCCGCCTCCTCAGCTGTTGGGAGTCAGCTCGCTATCGCTCGACGGGTCTGCGTCGCGAACAGGCTGCCGACTGCGAGCACGACCAGGATGGCGATGATCCACGCCGACCACGCCAGCACTGTGACCGCCGTAAAGCCGAATGCCCATGGGCTCACGAACAGGATCACGGCCAGCACGGCCGGGATGATCTCCAGGCCACCTGCTTCGCGCATCGCGGCGTTCAACAGTCCGCCGAGCACCATCAGCACGCCGAGGACGTAAGCGGCCGAGGCCGCGACCGTCTGCGCCGTGTCACCGAACACGAACGGAGTCACGAATAGGATGACTCCCAGAGCGACGACGACCCAATCTTGCCAACGCCTCCATGTGGTCATGGCAGCAACCTCCTGGGCACGACCTCGGATCTTTGGAATGCGGTGGGCGCGCCCTCCGGGGGCCCGCACTCCAGGCTCCGCCATCGACGCGATCAGCACCTCGGCCGACATCACTCGCCTCGTCAAACCTTGCTCGCTCATCGCATCAACCTCGGAAGTCATAGGCCAGTACTTGCGCGCGCAAGCAAATATTCCTGATCGGGCGGTGCCTACAGGACCGCGTTCAGTCGAGGCTCACCCGCGTGCCTTCGGCGAGCTCGGAGCGCCAGGGCGGATCCGCGCCCGCCCGCGTGCACGTGATCGCCGCGACCAGGCACGCGAAGCCGACCATGGACTCGAGCTCTTCTCTCTCCAGCGAAAGATCAGGGCGCAGCGCGTCGTGGTCATGGAGCCACGCGAGGACGGCGGCGCCGAATGCATCGCCGGCGCCGATCGTGTCCACCACCTTGACCTGGGGGGCAGCAACCCGAAACGTGCCGGCCGAGCTTGCGGCCAGGGCGCCCGCCGCACCCAGCGTCACGAGGACGAGGCGCGCACCGAGGTCCAGGAGGCGGGCGGCGCCGCCCTCGCAGTCCGACTCGGGATACAGCCATGCCAGGTCGGCTTCGCTGGCCTTGACGATGGTGCTGCGCGCGATCAACGCGTCGAGGCGCCGGCGGTACTCTGTCGCATCCGTCACCAGCCTCGAGCGGATGTTGGGGTCGAGCATCAGCACGCGCTGTTCGCCCTCTCGTTCGGCCATCTCGGTGAGAGTCGTCGCCATCGGCTCCAGGACGAGCCCAAGCGTGCCGACGTGCACGGCCGTCACGTCGGCGGCCAGCCGTTCGGGAAGCATGTCGCGTGTGAGGTTCGGCGCCGAAGTTCCCTGCACGAAGAACTCGTACTCCGCAAGTCCATCGCCGTCCAGGTCGGCCACGGCCAGGGTCGTGGGCTCCGGACCGTAGCTGACCAGCGAGAGGTCGGCCCCGTCGGCTTCGAGCTCCTGGCGGAGCATGACGCCGAAGCCGTCGGTCGAGAGACGCCCCACGAATGACGTGGGCGCGCCCAGGCGCGCCAGCGCCCGCGCGCTGTTGAAGGGACCGCCGCCCGCCACCGGCCGCCGTGTTCCGTCCGCTGCCGGGAGGATGTCGATCAGCGCCTCGCCGCAGACGACGATCAAGGCCGGATCTCGCCCGAGCCTCGGGTGATCATCCTGGTCACGACCACGTGATGTTCTGATGGCGAACGGTCGCCGTCGAGCCGGCGAAACAGGAGCTCCGCGGCGATCCTGCCCATGGCCGCCGGATCCTGCGCAATGACCGTGATGCCGGGTTCGAGCAGGTCGGCCAAGAGGAAGTCGTCGAAGCCGACCAGCGCGACGCGGTGGTGAAGCCCCAATCGCCGGAGCGCTCTGAAGGCTCCGATCGTGATGAGGTTCTGGCCTGTGAAGAGGGCAGTCGGCGGGGGCACTATCGCGAAGATCTCGGCGACCACGGCCTCGGCGCCTTCTGTCCCACGCACGTCGAGCCTCACGAGGCGTTCGTCGACATCGATGTCCTGGGCCGTGAGCTCGTCGACGAATCCTCGGTGGCGGTCGGCAGCGGTAGCGATGGTGTGGAGGTCGCCCAGGTACCCGATGCGTCGGTGGCCGTGTGCGATCAGGTGCCGAATCCCACGTCGAACTCCGTCCACATTGCCGGCGAGGACCGTATCGGCGTCGAAGAATGCCGGCGGGCGGTCGACGAACACGATTGCGGTTCCGGCCTTGCGCTCGGTCAGCAGGTAGCTGTGGTCATGGCTCGAGGGCAGGATGACCAGGCCGTCGACCCGTCGAGAGGTGAAGGCCGCGATCAGCTCACGCTCGCGGTTTTCGTCCTCATCCGAGCTCCCCGCAAAAACCAGCACCCCTCGCGCCACCGCGACGTCCTCGATGGATCGGTGGAGGGCAGAGGAGAAAGGGTTCGCGACGTCTTCGAGGACGACTCCGATGCTTGCGCTGCGACCGTCGATGCGCCGCAGGCTGCTGGCGGTGAGGTTGTGCCGGTAACCGACCCTTTCGACCGCGGCGGCGACGCGCTCGCTCAGTCGGGGCGTCACTCCGCGTTCGCCGTTGACGACGCGAGACACCGTCTTGATGCTGACGCGGGCCGCGGCCGCCACCTCGCGCATGGTGGGCCGAGACCGGTTGCGGACCGCCGGGCGAGTGGCTTTTGTCAACGTTGTAAAGGGTCAGGCATCGCTGTCGTGCATGGATGGTGTTTCGAAGCCATCTTGCATTTTCATCGCACCCATGTTATACCGTGACAACGTTGTCTTTTGACAACGTTGTCGGGAACGCCGCCGGGCGGGGCCTGCGGCTTGAGCTGTTCAAAAGGGGTGACTCTCTATGACTGGTAGGAACCATCGATCCTTGGATCGGCGCTTGGGCATGACGATCATCGGGCTCGTCGTCACCCTGGTAGCCGCCGCGTGTTCTGGGGGGGCGGGGGGAGGCGGAGGCGGCGGCGCATCCACCATAACGCTGGCGGCGGTCGACAACCCGTCGATGGCTGACCTGAAAAAGCTCGTCCCCGACTTCGAGAGCTCGCACTCGAATATCAAGGTCAACATCGTTACCCTGCCCGAGGACCAGCTCAGGCAGCAGGTGACGCAGGACGTGGCGGCCAAGAGCGGGCGTTATGACCTGTTCACGATCGGCACCTACGAAGTGCCGCTGTGGGCCAAGAAGGGCTGGATCGAGAATCTCAGCCCATTCATCGCCAAGGACTCGTCATATGCGCCGGACGACCTGATCCCCGGAATCAGGGGGGCGCTCAGCTACAACAGCAATCTCTACGCGGTACCCTTCTACGGCGAGTCCTCCATGCTCATGTACCGCAAAGACATTCTGGCGGCCAAGGGCGTGACGATGCCCGATCACCCGACATGGGACCAGGTGGCGGCGGCCGCGAAAGCGGTCAACAGCTCGAGCGTCAACGGAATCTGCTTGCGCGGTCTCCCCGGTTGGGGCGAACAGCTGGCACCGCTGGACACGGTGGTCAACACGTTCGGCGGACGCTGGTTCGACCAGAACTGGAACGCGCAGCTGAACACTCCGCAATGGCATGACGCGGTGACCTTTTATATCAACCTGCTCAAGTCGGCCGGCGAGCCGGGTGCGGGCAACGCCGGATTCACCGAGTGCCTGAACGCGTACAACAGCGGCAAAGTCGCGATGTGGTACGACGCCACCGTGGCTGCGAGCTTCTTCACCGGAGACGCTGCGAAGAACTCGGGCTACGCCTACGCTCCGACGAAGGTCAAGGACTGGTCGGGTTGGTTGTGGGCGTGGTCGCTTGGTATGCCCTCGACGAGCACCAAGAAGGACGCCGCGTGGACCTTCGCGGACTGGGCGACCAACAAGGACTACGCCAAGCTGGTCGGGACCAAGCTGGGTTGGTCCCGCGTGTCGCCTGGGACGCGCACCTCGACGTATTCGATTCCCGAGTATCAGTCCGCCGCAGGCGCTTTCGCAGATGTAACCCTCCAGTCGATCGCGCACGCGGACGTCAGTCACCCGACTGTTGATCCCGTCCCCTATGTCGGCGTCCAGTACGTCGACATCGACGAATTCCAACAGCTTGGGGACCAGGTTTCTCAGGAGTTCGCCAAGGTCATTGCAGGAGGTCAAACCGTCGACCAGGCGCTGCAAAAGGCGCAGGCCCTGGCACAAGCAGTCGGCAAGATCTACCAGCATTAAGCTTTGATCTCTTCGAGAGATCCCATCAAGTGAAGACGACCGGCAGTTCCATCCTCCGTTCGTCCGCCGGGACCGGAGGCGGGCGGGAACCAACCGCCGCCTCCGTCGCCCGCCGGGATGCCTGGCTGCGGCGACTGCCTCTGGTTCCTGCCTTCCTTTACGTCGTCCTCGTGACCCAGATCCCGTTTGCCCTGACGATCTACTACAGCTTCTTCTCGTGGAACCTTCTCAAGGAAGGCAGCTTTCAGTTCTCCGGGCTGGACAACTATGCGCGGCTCCTGACCGACGAGAGCATCAGGACGGCGGTGTTCAACACGGTGGTGCTGACGCTGGCCGTCATCGCGATCTCGGTCGTCCTCGGCCTCGGGGTTGCCATGCTCCTGAACTCTGAGGTTTTCGGAAAGGGACTGATGCGGACGCTGATGATCGCGCCGTTTCTCATCATGCCCACAGCCGGCGCCTTGATCTGGAAGGACACGCTCCTCAACCCGCTGTTCGGGCTCCTGCCTTATCTGCTGACCCCGTTCGGGCTCAGTCGCGTGGACTGGGTGAACCAGTACCCCATGGTGGCGGTCGTGACCGTGGAGGTCTGGCGCTGGACGCCGTTCATGATGCTGATCATCCTGGCCGGCCTCCAGTCGCAGAACCTCGAGATCCTCGAGGCGGCGAAGGTCGATGGCGCGAACGCCATTCAGAGTTTCCGACGTATCACCCTGCCCCTGGTCAGGCCGTTCATAGAGCTGGGCGCGCTGCTGGGATCGCTGTTCGTCGTGCAGACGTTCGACTCGATTTTCATGCTGACGTATGGCGGTCCAGGCGAAGACACGACCAACGTCCCGTTCCTTCTCTATCTGGTCGCTTTCCAGGGTTTCAACATCGGGCAGGCGTCGGCCATCGGAGTGGTCGCTGTCATCCTCACGACGATCGTCGCGACGTTTGCCCTGCGCACGTTGTTCTCGATCTTCCAGGTGGAGGCGAGACGATGATTGCCGCCGGGCTAGGGGGCCGGCGCGCCGCCCTTTCGAGGGTCCTGTGGTCCGTGGTCGGATGGCTGGTCGTGTTCGTCTTCTTCTTCCCGGTGCTGTGGATGTGGCTGGAGAGTCTGAAGACGGCGGCCAGCTCCCCGCCGACGATCTTTTTCGTGCCCACCCTGATGGAGTTCCAGGAGGTGCTGTCCGGCGATTTCCCGCCGTTCTTCATCAACTCGGCGATCGCCAGCATCGGGTCGACGCTGCTGGTTCTGGTCCTCGGGCTGCCTGCCGCCTACGCGCTCGCCATCAGGCCGGTCAAGCGGACACGCGACGTGCTCTTCTTTTTCATCTCGACACGATTTCTGCCTTTCGCGGCCAGCCTCGTTCCGCTCTATCTGCTTGCTCGGGACCTGCAGCTGTTGGACAACATCTTCGCCCTGGTGCTCATCTACACCACGATCAACCTGCCGCTCGGCGTTTGGCTCTTACGATCGTTCCTGCTCGAGATCCCGAACGACCTGTTCGAGGCTGCCCGCGTGGATGGTGCTGGGTTCTTTCGTGAGCTGACACGGATCGTCGTGCCGTTGATCGCGCCTGGAATCGCCGCGACGTCGTTGATATGCCTGATCTTCAGCTGGAACGAGTTCTTCTACGCCGTCAACTTCACCTCGTCGGTCGCGGCCACGGCGCCGATTTTCCTGGTCGGCTTCATCAGCGGTCGCGGCCTGTTCTATGCCAAGCTCGCCGCCGCGGCCACGCTCGCCAGCCTGCCCGTGCTGCTGGCGGGCTGGATTGCGCAGAAACAGCTGATCCGGGGCCTCACGATGGGGGCGGTGAAATGAAGGCGGTCGTCATCGAGAAGCCCGACTCGGTGTCGGTGACGAAGGTGGATGATCCGACCCCGGCGCCCGACCAGGCGGTGCTCAAGGTCGAGGCCTGCGGCATCTGCGGCACGGACATCCATGTGATCCGAGGCGAGTTCGCCCCGACGCGCTATCCGATCATTCCGGGCCACGAGTTCTGCGGCGAGGTGGTCGCGATCGGAGGCGAGGTCCGCAACCTGCGGGTCGGCGACTTCGTCGCCGTCGATCCTTCGCTGTTCGACGGGACCTGCCGGCAGTGCCGAATGGGCCGCTTCAATCTCTGCGAAAACTGGAACGCCATCGGTGTCGGCTCAGCCAACGGAGCGTGCGCTGAGTTCGTGGCCGTGCCGTCCGTGAACGCCTTCCGGCTGCCGGCCGGCATGCCCCGTAACTGGGGGGCCCTGGTCGAGCCCCTCTCGTGCGCCGTCCACGGCCTCGACCAGGTGGGTATCACCGCCGCGAGCAATTACTTGATCTACGGCGCCGGCACGATGGGATTGCTGTTGGGGCAGCTGGTCAAGGACAGCGGCGCCAACAGCCTGGACATGGTCGACACGAATCCCAAGCGCCACCCGCTGGCCAGGCGGCTGGCGGCCGACCGTGCCGCGGTCTCGGCTGCCGAGCTGGACCGGCCTGAGGGTTGGGACGTGGTCATCGACGCCACGGGTGCGGTGCCGGCCATCGAGGACGGCATCCGAAGGGTCGCGCGGGGCGGCACCTTCCTGATGTTCGGAGTCGCCAAGGCCGACGCCACGGCCACGATCTCGCCTTTCCGCGTCTACAACGACGAGATCAGGATTATCGGATCGATGGCGGTCCTGCACAGCTTCGAGCGCGCGCTGGCGCTGCTGGTCAAGGGGGTCGTCGACTCGGAGGCCATGATCACCGATCGATTTTCTTTGGACGACTATTCGAAGGCGATCGATGCGTTTCTATCGGGGAGCGGTCTGAAGGTACAGGTCGGACCGTAAGCCCCGTTTCTGCGATCCTCTCAGCCTCAAGGATGCGGTGACGAAGAGACACAAGGTCGCGCTGCTCACTCGCGAATATCCACCCGAGGTCTATGGCGGCGCGGGCACGCACGTCGAGTACCTCGCACGCGAGCTGCGCCACCTGGCTGAGGTCACCGTCCACTGCTGGGGCCCGCCGCGCGACGAACCGGGTGTCACCGGCTACCAGCCCTGGGCCGCGCTCTCGGAACCCAAACCGGAGGCGGCGGCGCTGCAGGCGATGTCGATCAACCTGGCGATGGCCGCGGCGGCGAAACGCAGCGAGGTGGTGCACAGCCATACCTGGTACGCCAACTTCGGCGGCCACCTGTCGAAGCTCATGTGGTCGATTCCACATGTCGTGACCGTCCACAGCCTCGAGCCGCTCAGGCCGTGGAAGGCGGAGCAGCTGGGCGGGGGCTACGCGCTGTCGACCTTCTGCGAGGGGACCGCCGTCGCCGCGGCCGACGCGGTGATCGCGGTCTCACAAGGTGTGCGCCGGGATGTTCTGAGCTGCTATCCACAGGTTTCGCCGGATCGGGTCCACGTGATTCACAACGGCATCGACGCGGAGGTCTATCGACGGCAGCCGTCGGAAGGCCCCCTGTCTCGACTTGGCATCGACCCGAGCCGGCCGTACGCGTTTTTCAACGGCCGGATCTCCAGGCAGAAAGGGTTGCCGTTGCTGCTGGCGGCGGCCCTCAAGGTCGATCCGCGCTACCAGCTCGTGGTCGCCGCCAGCAGCCCCGACACGCCGGAGCTCGGCGCCGAGGTGGCCGCCCTGGCCGAACGCGTGCGCGCCGAGCGCGGAAACCTGGTCTGGATCGGCCACTTCATCCCGCGCGAAGAGCTGATCCAGCTTCACTCCGGCGCGAGCGTCTTTGTCTGTCCTTCCATCTATGAGCCGTTCGGCCTGGTGATCCTCGAGGCGATGGCGTGTGAGACCGCTGTGGTGGCGTCGCGTGTGGGCGGCATCCCCGAGATCGTCGTGGAGGGGGAGACAGGCTACCTCGTGGACTACGACCCCGATCGCGCCGAAGAGTTCACGGGTGCGTTGGCCGCCCGGATCGAGGAGCTGCTCAGTGATCCGACCCTTGCGGCCACGATGGGCAAAGCCGGCCGAGAGCGAGTGGTGCGGCACTTTGGGTGGCCGGCGATAGCGTCGCGGACCATCGAGCTGTACGATTCGCTGCTCTAAGCCTTCACTCGGGGGCTTGAACGCCAGGCCACGAGCCAACGGTCTCCCTGATCACGACGCCGGCCGGCCGCGTCACGAAGGAAGCTCCGATTCCTGGCGAAGACGATCGAGGACCTGCTTGAACGCCTCGTACGGCTGCGCGCCGACGATGAGATACCGGCGCCCGATGACGTGGGCCGGGATCGCATTGATGCCGGTCGACTCCGCCTCGCGCCGGCTCTCGTCGATCAGCTCTTCATATCGGCCTTCCTCGATGGCGACCCTCAGCTCATCACCGTCGAGCCCGATGCCGGCGCCGATCCGCACCAGGTCGTCGATTTCCTCCAGCTTGGCGGTCCGCTCCCAGTGCGCTTTGAACAGCGCTTGGTGCATCTCGTCGAAGAGTCCCTTCTCGCGCGCGAACTCGGCCGCGCCCAGCGCGCGCCTCGAGTTGATGATGACGTCCCGTGACTCCATCGACAGGCCGACGCCGGCCGCCACCGTCTGCAGGTGGTCGTGCATCTGCTTGGAGCGAGCCCTCCCAAAGTAGGCGTCCCGCGGAATGCCTTCGATGGGCGCCTCTGGGTGCAGCTCGAACGGCACCCACTGGACCCGCACCAGGCCTTCCCTTTCGAGCTGTTCGACTCGGACCGAGTCGATATAGCACCAGGGTCAGACGTAATCGGAGAAGACGATCAGCTCGACCGGACTCTGCTGGGCCATGGCGTCTTGGAAATGGTGGCAGATCAGGGAACGATCGCCCTCGGCGAGCGGTTCACATTGACATGAGTTCCACAGGTGCGACCCAGACCAAGAGAGTAGCGACGGCGGCGGAGCGGGCGAGGCTGAAGGACGGAGTGCACATCGAGATCAGCCCGAGGCGGGTCCGTGCCTTCTTCGAGAACCAGCTGCTCGCGGACAGCCAACAGGTGCTCCTCGTTTTCGAGACCAAGCGTCCACCTGTCTACTGGTTCCCGACCTCGGACGTGCGCATGGATCTACTGGCCCGCAAGGAGCCGGCGGCGGGCACGCCGTCGGGAACCGTGCACTGGCGCTCCAATACGCAGGGCCGCGTTGCTGACAACCTGGCCTGGAGCTACTCCGAGCCCAGCGGAGACCTCAGCCCTCTTCAGGATCACATCGCGCTCTACTGGAACGCCGTCGACGCATGGTACGAAGAGGACGAGGAGGTCTTCGTCCACCCGCGCGACCCTTACACGAGGGTCGATACGGTTCACAGCTCACGGCATCTGCGCGTGGAAGTCGACGGCCAGGTCGTCGCCGACAGCACGAGGCCGGTGCTGCTTTACGAGACCGGGCTGCCTACGCGCTACTACATCCCCAAGCTGGATGTGCACATGGACCTCCTCGAACCGACCCACACCGTCACGCACTGCCCGTACAAGGGCGACGCGACCTACTGGTCGCTGCGCCTCGGCGGCAAGACCTACGCAGACTTCGTCTGGAGCTATCCCCGCCCGATCGCGGAGATTCCCAAGATCGAGAACCTGCTCTGCTTCTATAACGAGAAGGCGGACATCTACGTCGACGGAGTCCTACAGGCGCGGCCGGTCACGCCCTTCTCGTAATTTTGCGCGTCGCTCTCTCTGTCGCGCCGGCTGAAGGCGCCAGGGCGAACAGACACAGGACCTCATAGGCGATGTTCGCCGCAGCGATGGCCGTGACCTCGGCGTGGTCATAGGCGGGGGCCACCTCGACGACGTCTGCTCCGGCCAGCTCGATGCCGGCCAGGCCGCGGATGACGGCGATCGCCTCGCGGCTGCTCCAGCCGCCGGCTTCGGGCGTGCCGGTGCCGGGGGCAAATGCCGGGTCCAGCAGGTCGATGTCGAACGAGAGATAGACGCGGGCGTCGCCGGCCACCTCGCGGATCTCGTCCGCGATCGCCTTGGCGCCGCGATCGTCGATCGCCCGCCCGTCGATGAGCCGAAAGCCGAGCTGGGCGTCATCGCGCAGGTCCTCGGCCGAGAACTGGGGCCCGCGGGTCCCGACGTGAATCGAGCGCCGCAGGTCGAGCAGACCCTCCTCCGCAGCGCGCCGGAAGGGGGTGCCGTGGGTGTATCGGGCACCGCCGAAATATGCGTTCCAGGTGTCGAGGTGGGCGTCGAAGTGCACCAGCGCCAACGGCGCGAAGCGGGCCGCTGCCGCGCGCAGCATGGGCAGGGCGATGGTGTGATCGCCGCCAAGCGCGAGCACGTGAGCAGCGCGCTCGGCGGTTGCATTCGCTGTCGCCTCGATCTCGCGGATCGCCTCCTGGATGCCGAAGGGGGTGCAGGCGACGTCGCCGGCATCCGCCACCTGCCGCGCAAATGGCGACGCCTCGGTCCAGGCGTTGAAAGGACGCAGCATCTTCGATCCGGCGCGAATGGCGGCGGGCCCGAAGCGCGCACCCGGCCGGTAAACGACGCCGCTGTCGAACGGGACTCCGAGGACCGCGACCTCGGCTTTGCCCACCGAGTCCAGGGTGGGGAGGCGGGCGAAGGTGGCAGGGCCGGCAAACCGCGGCACCTGCATCGAATCGACCGGCCCAACAACGCCGTCATCGCCGCGATCCATCGCCGCGAGTCTAAGGCCTCCAAAAAAAGAAGGGCTCGGCGCGAGCCGAGCCCTTACGTTCTGGTGTGTCTACGTCTGGTGAGTGAGCGCCGCGACGAAGCGGTCGGCGCGTGGTGAGCCAAAGCCGGTGGTCAGGTCGTAGCCGGTCAGTGCGAAGTACGGCGGGGCGGGGTCGGTCCACTGGTTGTTGTTCAGGGTGAACGTGGTCCCGTCCGGGCCGACGAACGTCTGCGGCACGATGTCGCGGAAGAAGCTCGTGGGGTTGCCCGCAAAGCTGGAGTCCGGCGCCGTGGCGTCGGCGTTGCCCAGCGCGTAGATGTGCGGGCCGAGGTTGCCGAGAGGTGCCTTACCCGCGGCCTTGCGGGCCTGGTTGGCCAGCGCGATGACCCCCGCCATCTCGGGGCTCGATGCGCTGGTGCCCCCGATGATGTGCCAGCCCTTCCGTATCACCGTCGGGTACTGGGTCGTGTAGGTCAAGACCCCGCCATTCACAGCGGCGTTCCAGGACAGGTCGGGGATCGAGCGCATGCCGCCGTTGATGGATGCCTGCTTGGACTGCCACGACGGAGCCGAGAAGAAGGCGCTCACGCCGCCGCCGGTCACGCAGTTCCCACCGCCGAAGATGCCGCACTCGTCCCACAGGGGTTCGGTGTTGGTGGTGGAAGCGACGTAATTCAGTGGATTGGAGGCCGTCGGGGCCAGCTTCCAGCCGAGCATGAGCTGCGTGCCGCCGACTGCGGTCACCAGCGGGCTGATAGCCGGAAAGCCCACCGCCGTCGTCGAGAGTACGGTGGATTCCTTGTGCTGCTTGGCGGCGCCGCCGTTGCCCTGGTCACCCGATGCGGCCAGGAAGGAGTCGCCCTTGTTGATCCCGTTCTGGTAGGTCTGGCCGAAGGCCTGCATCTGGTTGAGCGCGGCGCCGCCGAATGTCTGCTCGGCGAGCCCGAAGCTCTGCGAGAAGACAGTTCCAGCGGGGTAGGCGTCGATGGCCATCTGCATCGCCTTGAAGAGGTTCGGAAGTCCCTGGACGCCCAAGGTCTCCGCAGGCGGCGTGGCCAGCAGGACGATGTGCGCGAGAGGCGCCATCGCGTACGCCCACTGCACGTCAAGCGCCGCCTCGACGGACCAGCTTGCGGCCGAACAGGGGCCGGAGATGCCGTTGGACCTGGTGCATGTATAGACGGCGCCCGGGTCGCCGAGCGGAGTCCATTGTGTGAACGTCGGGTTGGGCAGCGTCGGGTAGAAGGTGTCGTGGAAGAACTTCAGGTCGCTCCCGGCAGTCGGGTCGCCGTAGGAGTCGACCAGCACGATCGTCTGGCCCTGGCCCATCAGGCCGGCCGCATGGAGCTTGTCGACGCCGTACGCGGCCGCGATCTGCGCGGGCGCGTAGCAGTGAAAGAACCCTGAGGTATGAACCGGGGCCGGGCTGGTACACGCGGGTGTGGCATTTGCCACGACCGGGCTGTCCGGTGCCTCCGCCGCGAGCGGAACCAGGGCGGCCGATCCTCCAGCCGCCCCGGCACCGCTGGAGAGCATCGCCAGCAACAGGCCCCCCGAGGCCATACCGCCGGCGCGAGCAAGCAAGCGTCGGAACATAGTCCGCACCCCCTAAATGTCTTGTTGCCGTTCAGCAACGGCAAACCCTAAACCGCCAACCCATTCTTGCCGCTGCGAGGCGCCGGTGTCAATTTTGCGATCACCCCGCCTTTCGCAAGAGCGCGGGGCGCTACCGCTCGGCCACGAGGTCCGGATCCCAGCCCCGCAGGCGGGCTCCCGCCGCGTAGGTGCTCTCGCAGAACTGGAGGATCTCCTCCTCCGGCGCGGCGGTCGTGCGGACGTCTTCGTAGAGGAGCGCAAACTCGCCCAGGGCGGAATTCCAGCCCGCCTTTTGCGGTCTGATCACCTCGTGCTCGACACCGTCCGGCTTCGGGTATGCATATGCGAAGAAGGCAGGTTGCGGAAAGCTCCGGCCTCCCGGCCAGAACCCGGCGCACACCAGCTCGGCGTCGCCGCCCCGCCGTTCGATGTATCCCGCCCCCGGTCGGGGCACCGCGGGACGGCCCGAGAACCTGGTGTTGGCGAGGTCGAATGTGCCCCAGAAGAATTGCACTGGTGACGTCTTGCCTCGAAATCGAGACCGATGATCCTTGAGCACGAGATCCACCCGCGACAGCACCCTCCAGAACCGGTTCGCCCATTCCGGCTCATACGTCTTGTGGACGGTGTCCTCGGCAAAGGGAACGGGATCGCTGACCTCGTCCGGAACCGGGCGGAAACCGGCGTGGATGCCGAGCGCGGTCAGGTTCGACATGAAATCGGCATAGAAGTCCGCGATCGGGCGAGCCGTCAGCGGCACGCGGCGAGTGTCGCCCCCGACCGTCGCGATGACTACCTGGTGGTCGATGAGGTCGACGTCGATCTGGAAGATCAGTCCCGCATCGGCCATCGGCGTCGTGGTCAGGCCGCGCGCGCTCAGATACAGGGGAACGTTGGCCCACTGTGGCTCGAATGGTGTCAGCGAAAGCCGGACCTTGCCCACGATCTGGACGGTCATGTGCAGGGTGTCGAGCGTGTCTTTCCAGGCGGTGTAAGGCAGCTCAGGCCACTGTTCCAGACTGGCGATGGGCCCCGAGCTCTTCACCAAACCCAGTGTACGGAACCGCCGATTGCACGCAGGAAAGCGTTGGCAGCCGTGCAGCACGAAACCGCCGAGCGGTCTAACCTCTAGAGGGTCCCATGGCCACCAACCCGCCGCCTGCCAAGCCGGGCCAGCCTGTCCTGCCGGCCAACCCATTTCGCTCCGTGCGGTGGTGGGTGACGCTGGGCATCATCCTGCTGGCCAACATCATCATCAGCAACCTGCTGTTCGCGGCGGCCCAGCCGACCACGGTCACGCTGCCATACGACGTCTTCAAGCAGCAGGTCGCCGCCGACAACGTGATCAGCGTGACCACCACAGGCGATGCGATCACGGGTGTCACGAAGAACCCCGTGAAGGAGTCGAGCACCGGCACCACCGCAACTCACTTCACGACGCAGCGGCCGTCGTTCGCCGACGACAGCCTGGAGCCGCTGCTCGAGCAGCACAGCGTCACCATCAACGCCAAGCCTGAGAACCCGCCACCGCCCTTCTGGGAGCAGCTCCTGTTCAGCTTCGGGCCCACGCTGTTGATAGTGCTCGGAGTCCTCTACGTGTTCAGGCGCCTCGGGAACGCCGGCACCGCCGGCGGCTTGCTGGGCTCGTTCGGCCAGAGCAAGGCCCGGCTGTATGACCCCGAAAGGCCGGGCACCACGTTCGCGGACGTCGCCGGCATCGACGAGGTCAAGCAAGAGCTGCAGGAGCTCGTCGACTTCCTGCGTGATCCGAAGAAATACGAACGCCTTGGGGGCACCGTGCCCAAGGGCGTGCTCCTGATCGGACCGCCAGGGACGGGCAAGACTCTGCTCGCCCGCGCCGTCGCCGGGGAGGCCAAGGTCCCGTTCTTCAGCCAGTCGGCCTCGGAGTTCGTGGAGGCGATCGTCGGCGTCGGCGCCTCGCGCGTGCGCGACCTTTTCATGAAGGCGCGCCAGGCCGCGCCGGCGATCATCTTCATCGACGAGCTGGATGCCATCGGCCGCAGCCGCAGCGCTGGCTTGCGGATCGGCGGCAACGACGAGCAGGAGCAGACGCTCAACCAGATCCTGACCGAGATGGACGGCTTCGAGCCGGGCAAGGGCGTGATCGTCCTGGCGGCGACCAACCGCGCCGACGTCCTCGACCAGGCTCTCCTGCGACCCGGCCGTTTCGACCGGCGCGTGACGCTGCAGCCGCCCGACCGGAGAGGCCGCGCTGCGATCCTGAAGATCCATTCCGCGAAGGTGCCGCTGGCGCCGGACGTCGACCTCGACGAAATCGCCGGCGCCACCCCTGGGCTGGTGGGCGCTGACCTCCGCAACCTGGTCAACGAAGCGGCGTTGGGCGCGGCCCGAAAGGGCGAGACGATGGTGTCGGGGGCGGATTTCTTCGAGGCGATCGACCGCATCCTGCTGGGGACCGAGCGCCACCTGATGATGTCGCAGAGCGACCGCGAGCGCATCGCCTACCACGAGTCAGGGCATGCGCTGCTGGGGCTGCTGGTGCCGGGAGCCGATCCGGTGCGCAAGGTGACGATCATTCCGCACGGCGGCGCGCTAGGGGTGACCATCCAGAGCCCGATCGGAGACCGGTTCAACTACGGTGAGGACTACCTTCGAGCCCGGATCGTGGGCGCGCTCGGCGGTCGCGCCGCCGAGCAGGTCGTGTACACGACGGTTTCCACCGGCGCGGCCAACGACCTTCAGCAGGTGACGCAGATCGCGCACGAGATGGTCGTCAGGTGGGGCATGAGCCCGAAGATCGGGCCGCTGGCGTTTGCAGAAGACGGCGGCTCGGGCCTCGGCATGGTGCGCCCCTACAGCGAGGTCACGGCGCGCGAGGTCGACACCGAGGTCAAGCGCATCGCCGACGAGTGCTACGCCGACGCCGTGCGCCTGCTGACCGAGCATCGATCACAACTGGACGCGCTGGCTCACGCGGTTCTGAAGGACGACTCGCTGGACGAGCAGCAAATCCTCGCGGTGACAGGACTCCAAGCTCCGCGCACAGAATCAGACGGCGAGAACGGCGAAACCGCCGTCGCCGCGGCCGCTTCGACCCCCGCTCACATATAACAGAGGACGCGCGCACGCACCACGGGCGATGCGACCGGAGTGCCGTGGACGCGGTCGTGCGGTTGACCCAAAAATCCCTCTTGCGCAAGCGTCAAAGCCGTGTTACGGTGCGGTAAGCGCTTACCGGTAAGCGCTTACCCGGGCGCCGTCCGACCCGAGTTCCGAGGGGCAACACCAAGGCGCAGTGGCGGAACCGAAGAAAGCCAAAGGCACCCTGACCATCTATGACGTCGCCAGCCGCGCGGGCGTTTCCATCGCCTCGGTGTCGCGAGTCCTCAACGGCCAGGGAAGCCCGCGGGCTGAGACGCGCGACCGGGTGATGCGCGCTGTTCGCGAGCTCAGCTTCGTGCCCGACGGCGCCGCGCGAGCTCTGTCCAACGGGCTAAAAGAGGTGGTCGGCGTCGTCTTCAGACGCGGCGGTGAGGCGCCGTTCGCGGGCGAGGACGAGAGCTTTCTCTTCCTCGACGTCATCAACCGGGGCATCGAGGTGGGGGCGCAGCGTCGGGGATTCGACCTCCTCATCAGCTCCGTAGGGTTCAACGACGACAACGTGGCCGCGCGGATCGGCGCGCTGGCGGGAAAGGCGGACGGCCTCATCCTCCACGACCGTATGCTCTCGGCGGTCGGCATCGCAAGGCTGGCCGACATGGTCCCGGTCGTGACCCTCGCCGGGAGCCCCACCCCCGCGTCGCTCAACGTCCGCTGCGACAACGAATCAGGGATCCGTGCGCTGGTTCGGCACCTGGCGATCGACCACGGGTACCGGAGCCTTGGCTTTGTCTCCGGACGTTCCGACAGCCCCGACAGCAAGACACGTTCCCGGGCATTCGAGACTGAGGCGGCCGCGGCGGGCGCCGAGGTCGATAGCGGGGCCGATTGGCAAGGCAACTACAGCGCCGCCGGCGGTGCCAACGTGATCGAGTCGCTGCTGGACGCCGGCCGGAAGCTGCCCAGGGCCATCCTGTGCGCCAACGACCAGACCGCTTTAGGGGTGATCCACGCGCTTGCCCAGCGCGGCGTCAGGGTGCCGCAGGACGTCGCGATCACCGGGTTCGACGACGTGCCGGTGGCGCGCCACCTGCATCCACCTCTGACCACCATCCGGCAGCCCATGCAGGACCTTGGCGCGACCGCCTTCGACGTCCTCTACTCCAGGATCAGCGCGGGCGGCGGTCCCGCGGACACCGTCCTCCCCGTCGAGCTCATCGTGCGCGAAAGCTGCGGCTGCACATACAACCCGGCTGCGCCCGCGGGTACGGCGTCGGCCGCAGGCGGCGAGGTCTAGCGATGCCTGCACTGCTGCGCCGTCTGGTCGTGTACCTGCTGGCCGCGTGGGTCGCGATCACGGTCAGCTTCCTCCTGCCTCGGGTGGTACCCGGCAACCCGGTCGCCGGCGCCGTCGCGCGGGCCGCGCAGTCGGGCAACTGCAACAGCATGTGCGTCATCGCCATCGAGGAGCAGCTCGGCTACAACGTTCACGCCAGCCTCTGGGACCAGTACGTGACGTACATCGGCAACCTCGCGCACGGCGACCTTGGGCACTCGTGGTCCGAGAACGCCCCGGTAAGCAGCCTCATCGTCTCCTACCTGCCATGGACGCTGGGCCTGCTCGTGGTCGCGACGATCATGAGCTTCGTCGCCGGCACCACGCTCGGCATCTTGATGGCCTGGCGTCGCGGTTCGTGGTTCGAGTGGGTGCTGCCGACCGCCACGTTCTTCCAGGCGCTTCCCTACTTCTTCCTCGCGCTGGTGCTCGTCCTGATCTTCGGCCAGACCGGAACCATGCTCAAATGGTTCCCGAGCCTTTTCGGGTACGACATCTACGCGGTCACCCCAGGGCCGAACCTCCCCTATATCCAGAGCGTCCTCAGCCACGCGATCCTGCCCGTGGCGACCGTAGTCCTGGCCTCGATCGCCGGGTTCATCCTGGCGATGCGCAACCAGATGGTCACCACCATGGACGAGGACTTCGTCCTGGTGGCGCAGGCCAAAGGTCTTCCCACCCCGCGGGTCGTGTGGTACGCGGCTCGCAACGCGCTCCTGCCGGTCGTCTCCAACTTCACGATCGCCCTCAGCCTGGTGGTCGCCGGCCAGATCCTGGTCGAGATCGTCTTCAACTACCCGGGCATCGACTACACGCTCGTGCAGGGGATCTTCGTCGTCATCACCCTGGTGGTGCTGGCGGCCAACCTCCTGGCCGACGTGGTCTACGTGATGATCGATCCTCGAGCCAGGCAGGCGGCCTGACCATGACGATCGACAGCACGACCCTGACCACCGCGCCGGTCGCCGGGCCGACCCCGGAGCCCATCTTCCACCGCACGCGCATCCTGCGCCTGCCGCGGTCGCCCAAGATCCTCATCGGGCTCGTGATCCTGGCAATATTCGGGCTGGTGGCGGTCATCGGCCGATGGATATCGCCATACGACCCGAACGCGACCGACCCCCAGAACTGGGTCCAGCACGTCCTGGTCCCCGGCACCGGGCCCGGCACCGACTTCCCGGCCAACTACTACCCGCTTCCGCTGCCGCCCTCGGCCGCGCACTGGCTTGGCACGACCGTGTTCGCCCAGGACGTCTGGTCGCAGGTCCTGTCGTCCACCCAGGCGACGCTGTTGGTCGGCCTGCTGGCCGCCGCCATCGCCACGGTCCTCTCCATCCTGGTCGGCGTTTCGGCCGGCTACTTCGGCGGCAGCGCCGACGAGGGCCTGTCGCTTGTTTCCAACGTCTTTCTGGCCATCCCGGGCCTTCCGCTGCTCATCGTCCTGGCCGACTACGTGCCGACGGCGGGCTCGAGCATCCTGCTGGTCGCGGTCATCATCGCGGTCACCGCATGGGCCTACAGCGCGCGTGTGCTGCGAGCCCAGACGCTGTCCCTGCGCAATCGCGACTTCGTCGAGGCGGCCAGGGTCTCCGGCGAGAGCCGGTCGCGGATCATCCTGGTCGAGGTCCTTCCCAACCTCATCCCGATCGTGGCCGCGTCTTTCCTTTTCACGACCCTTTACGCCATCTACGCCTACGTGGCCATCTCGTTCCTCGGCCTGGGCGGTTCGCCCACGTCGTCCCCACCCGGACTCTGGAACTGGGGCGAGATGCTCCGCGAGGGATTCGCCAACAATGCCATCCGCGGCGGGTGGTGGTGGTGGTGGGCGCCCCCCGGCCTCTGCGTCGCCCTCCTCGGCACCGGGCTTGCGCTGCTGAACTTCGGCATCGACGAATTCATCAATCCACGACTGCGCGTCGCAGGTTTGTCTCGCAAGGCAGCCAAAAAAGCAGGCATCAGGTTCCGCGGCACGCTGGGCGCGACCCCTGTCGTACGCAACGTGCGAGCCGCTTCTCCGCCGCCTTCCCCGCAAAACGGGGCAGAACCCGTGCTCGAGATCCACGGACTGTGCGTCGATTACGGCTACGGCGACGAGGCTGTCCATGCGGTCATGGACTGCGACCTGGTCCTCCGCCGCGGCAAGGTGCTCGGCCTGGCGGGCGAAAGCGGCAGCGGCAAGACCACGCTCGCCCTGGCCGCCATCCGCCTTCTTCGCACGCCGGCGCTCATCACGGGAGGGCAGGTGCTGTTTCACTCCAAGCCCGTTGGCGGAGATGGGCCGAAGGGCACCATCGACATGCTGGCCGCGGGGCCGGAAACGCTGCGCGCGGTGCGGTGGTCTGAGATTTCGGTCGTGCTGCAGAGCTCGCTGAACGCGCTCAACCCGGTAATCACGATCGGAGCTCAGTTCGACGATCTCCTCCGCGTGCACCGCAAACATCTGTCGCGGTCTGCGCGATATGAGAGGTCGGCGGAGCTGCTCGACATGGTCGGGATCAACGCCGACCGGCTGCGCAGCCATCCACACGAGCTGTCCGGCGGCATGCGACAGCGGGCGATGATCGCGATGGCGCTCGCCCTCGAGCCGCAGGTGATGATCCTGGACGAGCCGACCACCGCCCTCGACGTCGTCACCCAGCGCGAGATCCTCGAGGAGCTGGTCGGGTTGCGCGACCGCCTCGGCTTCGCTGCCCTCTTCATCACGCACGACCTCTCATTGCTCGTGGAGATCGCCGACGAGATCGCGGTGATGTACGCCGGCAGGTTGATGGAGCGGGCGCCGGCGGCCTCGTTGTTCAACGCGCCGCGATTGCCGTACACGCACGGCCTCATCAACTGCTTCCCGCCGATGCACGGCAAGCGCGCCCGCATGGAGGGGATCCCTGGATCGCCACCCGACCTGCGGCAGCTGCCACGGGGTTGCGCCTTCAATCCGCGCTGCAAGTGGGCGCTGGAGCAGTGCCGGCACGACGTCCCGCAGCTCGCGCCTCTGAACGGTTCGAGCAGGGAGGTCGCCTGCTGGCTGCACCGAGGAGGTGCGGAGGTCCCCGCGGAGCTGGCCAAGCCGGATCCGGCTCAGTTCGAGGTACGAGTGCGATGAGCGCCGACACACCGGTGTTGGAGGGCCGCGACCTCACCAAGTATTTCTGGGTCAAGCAAGGCCGCGGCCCGTTCGCGCGTCGCGTACCGGTGCACGCGGTGGACCGGGTCTCCCTGCGCCTCGACAAGGGCAAGGTCACCGCCATCGTCGGCGAGAGCGGGGCGGGAAAGACGACCGTCGCGCGCCTGCTGGCCAAGATCATCAAGCCCGACAAGGGCCAGGTCCTGCTGGACGGCAAGCCGGCGCCTTCCGGCAGGCCGCGGTCGTACGCGGCGCAGGTCCAGATGGTCTTCCAGGACCCGTTTGCCTCGTTGAACCCGGTCCACCGGATCCGCCATCACCTGATCCGGCCGCTGCAGATCCACCACATGGCCAACGGCAACGTGGATGCCGCGGTGGCAGAGCTCCTGCGCCGGGTCGCGCTCAAGCCTCCGGACAGCTTCACCGGCAAGTTCCCGCACGAGCTCTCCGGCGGCCAGCGACAACGGGTGGCCATCGCGCGCGCGTTGGCGGTGCGTCCCCGCGTCCTGATTGCGGACGAGCCGGTGTCGATGCTCGACGTTTCGATTCGCCTGGGCGTGCTCAACCTGCTTGCGGACATTCGGGCCAAGGAGCACCTCGCCATCCTCTACGTGACCCACGACATCGCGTCGGCGCGATACCTCGCCGACACCATCGTCGTCATGTACGCGGGCCAGCTCGTGGAGTCGGCCCCCAGTACCGGCCTGACCGACAACCCGGCGCACCCGTACACGCAGCTCCTGCTCTCAGCCGCCCCCGATCCCGACCGCGTGCAGCCGCCGCATCTGGAGGGACGCGGAGCGCCACCGAGCCTGAGCGCCCCGCCAAGCGGCTGCCGCTTTCATCCTCGCTGCCCGTTTGCCATGGAGGTCTGCAAGCGGCAGGCGCCGCCGAACATCGAGGTGGAATCGAACCACATCGCCGCGTGCTGGCTTCACGTCGACCCCGCCCAACGAATGACGAGCGAGAACGGCTTGCTGGTGAACGCAAGCGAACCGCTCCACAAAGAATCGAAAAAGAGGTGAGGAAGGATGGATGTGCGTCTGGCGTTTCGGTCCCCGCCGTGGGGAAAGCCTGTGTCTCGGTGCGATTGTCCCGTCAACAAAATTCACGGCGTCACGGAGGTGACAGATAGATGAATCGGAGAGTTTTGACAAGCCTGGTCGGGCTTGCGGTGCTGCTTCTCGCAGTCGGCTGCAATTCGACCAACACAGCGACGACGTCGGGAGGGAAACCGCTCATCGCGGAACCGACCACCGGGGTCACCTTCTCGGAAGACTTCAACCCGTATGACAACAACTCGGTCTCATCCAGCATGGGCACTCGGAGCATCGTCAACGAGCCGCTGATCGAGTTCGACCAGCTCGATGCCACCGCGGCCGGTACCCACCCATGGCTGGCGACCTCGTTCGCGTTCCAGAACGGCGGCCAGGACCTCCAGGTCACGATCCGGCAGGGTGTCAAGTTCAGTGACGGCCCGGCGTTCGGACCGGCCGATGTCGCCGCCACCTTCAAGATGCTGGAGAACCCGAAAGCAAACACCCGTCGGATCCGACGGTCAACGGCAACACCGTGACTCTGCACTTCGGGTCAGCGCAGTACACAGGACTGTTCAACATCCTCAGCAATACCTTCATGCTCAAGGCGTCGGTGGCGAGCCAGATCGCGCAGAACCCGACGATGACGATCAAAGTCCCAGTCGGCACCGGACCCTTCATGCTGGCGAGCTACACGAGCTCGCTGATCAAGTGGAAGCCCAACCCGAACTACTGGGGCGGGACTCCGCCTGAGTCCGAGATCGACACCCCGTCCATCGCCACCAATGCCGCGGCGAGCGACGCGCTTGTGAGCGGGCAGCTGGACTGGGCGGGAAACGACATCCCCAACGTCTACGCCAACTACGTCAACCTCAACCCCCTGACGAACCACGCGTGGTTTGCAGCCGGCAGCACCGTGACGCTGTGGTTCAACCTGAACCCCGGCAACGGCGGCGCCACCGGAATCAATGACGTGGCGGTTCGCAAGGCCGTCAGCTACGGCGTAGACCGCAACGCTCTCGCCCAGCTGGGCGAGTCGGGCTACGAGCAGCCGGCCAGCTCGTCGAGCGGGCTCATCCTGCCCAACCAGGCCGCCTTCCTGCCGAGCGACGGCACGTTTAAGAACGACCTGTCGATCAGCGGCAGCGTCCCCGACGCCGCCACGGCCAAGGCCGACAATCTGCCCGCCGGCGCCGACGTCTACGACATCCTCAAGACCGGCGGCTGGACGCCTCCGGCCAGCTCCAGCTACGACAGCGGCAAGGGTACCTTCAAGTCAGGCGGGAACTGCGACGGCACCAACACCGCCAACTGCTGGACCAAGGGCGGCACCATCGTCAAGTTCTCGGTCTACGACCCAGTTCCTTTCTCCGACTACTGGGAGAACGCCGCGCTCATGTCACAGGAGCTCCAGCCACTGGGCATGGACGTGACCACCAAGCCCGCGCAGGGCTACTCGGACTGGAACACCAACATCACGTCGAACCCAGCCAACTGGCAGACGGCCATCCACTGGGGCAACGGCGGGAGCATCCCCTACATTCAGTTCCAGAACTGGTTCGACAGCAAGGACGCGAACTCTGTCGCGCATTTCCAGGGCTGGTCCAACGCGGACGCAGACGCCGCGCTCCGCAAGTACGAGAGCACCGACCCGAGCGACACCGCCACCCTCTACCCGGTGGTGCAGCAGCTCGAGAAGATCATGTCGACCAATGTTCCTGACGCGCCGCTGCTGTACGGCGCCGACTGGAACGTTTTCAGCAGCGCTAAGTACACGGGCTGGCCCAACCAGTCGCACCCTTACATGAACCCGTCGCCAAGCGACCCGCAGATGCCTTACATCCTCATGCAGCTCAAGCCAGTCTCGTAAGCGATTTGATCACCTACGGCGCGGCCGGCATCTTGCCGGCCGCGTCCCGCTCATGATCGGCAACGCGACCGGGGTCTCCGGCGAGGAGGCAGGCCTGGTCGCACGCCTCAGCCTCGAGCAGAAAGTCCGGCTGCTGACGGGCGCGGACTCGTGGCAGCTCTTTGGCGAGGCGACCATCGGACTCCGGCCGATCGTCATGTCGGACGGACCGGCCGGCGTGCGCGGAACGCGGTTCGACTCGCGCAATCCATCCTCCTCGCTGCCCTGCCCGGTCGCGCTCGGCGCCACCTGGGACGAGCAGCTCGTCTACGACCTCGCTCTCGCGCTCGGCCATGAGGCGCGGGCCAGGGGCGTCGACGTCCTCCTGGCCCCGACCATCAACATCGTGCGCACGCCGCTCAGCGGTCGCGGCTTCGAATGCTTCTCCGAGGACCCCCTGCTCACGACCCGTATCGCCGTGGCCTACGTGCGAGGCGTGCAGGAAGCCGGAGTGGGCGCGACCGCCAAGCACTACGTGGCCAACGACTCCGAGACCGAACGACGGACCTATGACGCGCGCATCTCCGAAACGGTGCTCCGAGAGGTCTACCTGCAGCCGTTCGAAGCGTGCGTCGTCGAGGCGGGCGTCGCCCTGGTCATGGCCGCCTACAACTCGGTCAACGGTGCCGCCATGACCGCAAACCCCCTGCTCCTCCGTGACCTGCTCAAGGCGGAGTGGGACTTTCCGGGGGTGGTCGTCTCGGACTGGTCGGCCACCAAGACCACGGTGCCGAGCGCCACCGCCGGGCTGGACCTTGTGATGCCGGGGCCGCTGGGCCCCTGGGGTGATCAGCTCGTGACGGCCGTGCGCGCGGGCAGGGTGCCCGAGGCCGACATCGACGACAAGGTCGCGCGCCTTCTCGTGCTCGCGCGCCGGGTCGGCGCCCTGAACGGTGCGGCCGATGGCGCCGCGCAGCACCAGCCTGTGCTCGCGGATCGGGCGCTCATCGACCCCGCGTTCCTGCGCGAGGTCACCGCGCGATCGTTCGTCTTGGTGAGCAACCCGCGCGGCCTGCTCCCTCTGCAGAACGGAAGCGTCCAGCGGCTCGCGCTGATCGGCCCCAACGCGATCGACCCCCAGACACAGGGCGGCGGCAGCGTACGCGTGCTTCCGGTCGTGAGGCCGGGGCTCGTGGAAGCGATCGGTGATGCCCTGGACTCCTTTGTCAGCGTGAGCCAGGGCTGCATCACCAACGCCATGACCGCCGCGCCGAACGACGGCAGCCTGCGCGACCCAGTGAGCGGCGAACCGGGCGTACGCCTCGAGGTGCGCGTAGCCGGCGGCGCACTCGTGTACGAGGCGCCGTTTCCGAACAGCGCGGTCACCTGGTGGGACGGGCTGCCCGACGCCGTGCATCTCCCCGGCTCGGAGGTCGTGATGCGGGCCCGATACCGCCCTGGAGTGAGCGGGCTGCACATGCTGGGGGCGGCCGGAGTCGGCGGTCTCCGAGTATTCCTCGATGGATCGCTGCTCGCGGAGGCAACGACGCTGACTCCACGAGATGCGGTCGAGGCCCTATCCAAACCTCCAGAGGTGCGCGTCCCCGTGCAGCTCCAGGCCGGCCGCGAGGTCGAGATAAGGATCGAGCATCGGCCCAACGCGAGAGGAAACCCGGGCGGGTTCGCGAACATGCGGCTGGGTGTCGCTCCGCAGCTGGATGACGAGGCCCTTCTCGAAGCGGCGGTCCAGGCCGCTGCCGCCGCCAACGTGGCGGTGGTGGTGGTCGGATCGGCGGATGGGGCCGAGAGCGAGGGCTACGACCGGGACACGATGCTGCTGGCCGGCCGGCAGGACGAGCTGGTGACGCGAGTCGCCGCCGCCAACCCCAATACGGTGGTGGTGGTCAACTCCGGTATGCCGGTGCTCATGCCATGGGTTGACCAGGTGGCGGCGGTGATCCAGGTTTGGTTCCCCGGACAGGCCTTCGGCGAGGCGCTGGCCGACGTGCTGACGGGAGTCCTCGAACCTGGCGGACGGCTCCCGGTGTCGGTGCCGCGCGCCGAAGCGGACTCGCCGGTCCTGCGCGCTTACCCGGTGGCCGGCGAGCTCAGCTACGCGGAAGGCCTGCTGGTCGGCTACCGCGGCTACGACCGAACCGGCACCGAGCCGCTCTTCTGCTTCGGCCACGGCCATGGCTACACGGAGTGGAGCTACGAGTCGCTCACACCGGCGGTTGAATCCATCGCGGCCGGCCAGGACCTGCCGCTGGTGGTCACGGTCCGAAACTCGGGCGAGCGCGCGGGCCGTGAGATCGTCCAGGTGTATCTCGAAGGACCGGACGACGACCCCAGCCGGCCGCTTCGGGTCCTGGCCGCGTTCGCAGGCGCCAGCGCTGGTCCAGGCGAGGAGGTCGAGGTGCGCTTGACGGTGCCGGCACGTTCGCTGGCCCGCTTCGACGAGGCGACCTCCCGGTGGACGTCGCATCCCGGCGTCTACACCCTGCGTGCGGGCCGGTCGTCACGTGATCTCAGATTGAAGGCAGAGGTGGTGCTGCGATGAAATAGGCGGTGGGATGGCACTTCGCGGTGAGGGTGGATTTCGTTGGCTGGAGGAGATGAGGAGATGGACGTGCATAGATTTCGTGCGGTCTTTCTAATCGGCGCTGTCGTCGCCGCCGCTTGCATGGCGGCCACGTCGGCGGTCGCGGTAGCAGACGCTCCGGCGGCGCCGAGCTTCGGCTCGAACGTATTGATCCTCGACCCAAGCATGCCGCAGAGCGCGATCCAGGCGACGCTCGATTCGGTGTCGAGCCAACAGGTCAATAACCAGTTTGGGTCTCAGCGTTTCGCGCTTTTCTTCAAGCCGGGCGTATATGGCTCGGCTTCTAACCCGCTGGTCTTCCAGGTCGGCTACTACACGAGCGTCGCGGGGCTCGGGCTCAGCCCGAACGACGTGGTCATCAACGGCGCGATCGTGTCGTTCAACCAGTGCTTCAGCAGCTGCACCGGGCTCAACAACTTCTGGAGGTCGATGTCGAACCTGACACTCAACGTCACGCTGCCGAAGCAGCCGCCGGCCTACGCTCCCGCTCCGCCCGAGAACCGCTTCTGCGCCAACTCGAATGACCTGTACGCGATCTCCCAGGCGGCGCCGATCAGGCGGGTTCACATCAACGGTCTGTTCTTCCTCTTCGACTACTGCAACACCGGCTTCACCAGCGGCGGCTTCATCGCGGATTCTGAGTTCACGGGAGGCGCAGTCATCAACGGCTCGCAGCAGCAGTTCCTGGTCCGCAACACTCAGCTGGACGCCTGGAGCAACGCTGTGTGGAACCAGGTCTTCTCTGGCGATACCGGCAACGTACCTGTGCAGAGCTTCCCGAAGCCGACCTACACCACATTGGCCACGAGCCCGGTGACTCGGGAGGCCCCGTTCCTCTACCTTGACGCGAGCGGCAACTACAACGTGTTGGTGCCCGCTGTGCAGAGCAATTCGTCTGGCATCACATGGGCCAGTGGACCAACCCCGGGCACCTCACTTCCAATCGACAAGTTCTTCATCGCGCAGCCGGCTGACTCCGCGGCCGACATGACCTCGGCGTTGGCTTCGGGCAAGGAGCTGATCCTGACCCCGGGTGTCTATCACCTGGACCAGACGATCGAAGTCACGCACCCCGACACCGTGGTGCTCGGCCTCGGCTTCCCAACCCTGATCCCGGAAAACGGCCGTCCCGCGATGAGGGCCGTCAACGCGCAGGGAGACGTTTTCTCCGGATTGCTGTTCGATGCCGGACCGCGGAACTCGCCGGCGCTCCTGCAGGTGGGAAGCTCACACGAGACGGGAACCGCCGCAGACCCGTCGCTGCTGGCTGACGTGTTCTTCCGCGTCGGTGGCGCGGCGGCAGGCAAGACGACAGACGCCTTGATCGTCAACAGCAACAACGTGATCCTCGATGACATATGGGCCTGGCGCGCAGACCACGGCAATGGCGTCGGATGGACCAGCAACACGGCCGACACCGGCGTCATAGTCAACGGCGAAAACGTGACCGCCTACGGCCTTTTCGTCGAGCACTTCCAGAAGTTCAACGTGATCTGGAACGGCAATGGCGGCACCGACATCTTCTTCCAGAACGAGATGCCGTACGACGTGCCGAGCCAGGCAGCGTGGATGGAGGCTCCGGGCGTCGACGGCTGGGCCGCCTTCAAGGTCGCCGACAACGTCACGAGCTTCAGCGGATACGGAATGGGCGTTTACTCGTTCTTCAACAAGGGCGTCGACATATTTGCAGCGAACGCGATCGAGGTTCCCACGAAGCTTCCGGCGGGGAGCCTTCATGACCTGCTCACGATCTTTCTCGACCCCTCGCACGGGATGGGCGGCATCCTGAACGTCGTCGACAACACCGGCGGATCATCGACCATCGCCAATCCCGATGTTCCGGTCACGGTGACGAGCTACCCGCCCGCATGAACCTGAGGTGATCAAAGGCGGGACGGTGTGACGTCCCGCCTCATGTTCCGCCGGCGCGCCTTATCGGCCGATCCGCGACCTCGCGTCCGCTGACGCCGCATCGGCCTATGCTTCGGCCTGTAGGCGAGAGCGCAAGCGGGCGGCGGATCGCGGCGGCGGGCCTGGTCAGGCAAGCCCGCCAGGAGCGGTGGCTTGCGGCCATCGCGGCGCTGGTGCTCGTGGCGGTGGCCTACTGGGTCGCGGCCCGCCTGAGCCTGAACCTCGCGTTGGTGCACGGCCAGGTGACGCCGATCTGGCCGCCCACAGGTATCGCGCTCGTCGCGATACTCGTCCTCGGCCGGCGAGTGTGGCCGGCCGTTTACGTCGCCGCCCTGGCGGTGAACCTCCCCATCGGCCCATCCCCATCGGGTGCCGCTGTGATCGCCGCCGGCAACACAGTCGCACCGCTGGTCGCCGCCGAGCTCCTCCGGCTGGCCCGATTCCACCTCGAGATCGATCGTTTGCGGGACGCGGCGGCGATCATCGGGCTCGCGGCCCTGGTCGGCATGTCGATCAGCGCGTCCGTCGGCACCTCGGTGCTGGTGATTTCGGGGGCCGTTCCCCGGGATGCCTTCTGGCCGACCTGGGCGGTGTGGTGGACGGGAGACGCGATGGGCGTGCTGCTCGTCGCACCCTTCCTGCTGAGCCTGTTGTCGAAGTCCCCAAAGTCGGCATTGACGCTCCGCTACGGAGCCGAGCTCACCGCACTCCTGGTCGGCATCGGCCTGGTCACATTCGTGCTCTTCCAGATCGCATTGCCGCTCGAATACCTCGTCTTCCCGCTGATCATGGTTGCCGCCTGGCGGTTCCGCCTGCGAGGCGCAGCGCCCGCCGCCCTCCTGGCCTCAGGCATCGCGATCTGGTCGGCGGTCCAGGGGACGGGGCCGTTCGCGACCGAGAGCCTGCTGCAGAAGATGGTCACCCTGCAGGTCTTCAATGTGTGCGTCGCTCTCACGTCGTTCGTTCTCGCGTCGTTCATCGCCACGCGCGAACGGCAGGCGGAGATGACGCGGCTGTATACGTCCGCCAACGCGGCCAACCAGGCCAAGAGCGCCTTCCTCAACATGGCGGCCCACGAGCTCCGGACTCCGATCACCGTCCTGGCGGGATACCTGTCGATGCTCGTCGACGGATCCTTGGGCCGTCCTCCGGACGGATGGGCCGACCCGCTCGACATCCTCCTCGCCAAAACGGGTGAGCTGGACAGAATCGTGGAGGACCTGCTCCAGGCTTCGCGAATCGAAGCCGACACCATGCCGCTGTCCGACGAGCTCATCGATCTGCGCACAGTCATCGAGGACGCCGTCGCGCGTGCTCGGCCGCGGGCCGATCTGCTACGCGCTGAGATCTCGACCAGTCTGCCGCCGAACCCGATCCCTGTCCGGGCTGACGCGGGACAGCTGGGCAGGGTGATCGACAACCTGATCAACAACAGCCTGTCGTACAGCGTCCTGCCGGCGCGTCTTCTGATCGACCTCAAGACGAGTGCAAAGCAAGCCGTGCTTCGCGTCGAGGACAACGGCGTGGGTATCTCCGAAGGCGAGCGCGAAGCTGTCTTCGATCGCTTCTATCGGACCGCGAGCCCCATGGCGGTCGAGGTTCCGGGCATCGGGCTTGGTCTCTACATCAGCCGGCAGCTGGCCCAGCGCCACGGCGGCAGCCTCGTCGTCGAGAGCAGCACGCCGGGAGAGGGTACGGTCTTCGCACTCAGCCTTCCGCTCGCCGGCTCTGTGTAGCGGCGCCCTTTCTCAGGTGATGACGCTGACCCTGACCTGGTACGTGTAGCGAGCGTCGCTCGACGTGGCGTCGACTCGAGACGCACCCGCCTCATGGGCCGAGAAGTGGGCGATCGGCGGACCCCCCGCCGTGGGCAGCGAGTCCAGCGAGAGGACGCTCGGGTTGCTGGTCTTGAACTGGATGCCCGCCCACTCTGAGGATGGCCAGGAGGAGAGATCGACGGCGAGGTCCCCACCCACCGAGACCAGCGTTTCGGTGCCGTCGTCCGCGGCGGTGACCGTGACGTGAGCGAACTGTTCGGGCCCGCCGCCCTGGACGGTGGATCCCCCCGCGGCCGGCAGCGCCACTTCGGCGAGGCCCACGAGGACCACCATCACGGCGGCATAACCAATCCATGTCAACCGGCGGGTCTGCGGAACCGGGCTCGACACTCCGGGCACCCGATAAGCCAGGTTGGCCACGTTGAAGTAGACGCCCAGCCCGACCAGGATTCCGACCACGATCAGAAGGTTGGCGACGAGCTCGCCGTAGATCAGCAGCCGGCCCGTGGAGCTGAGCTGGTTGGTCGCCCCCAGGCCGCTCGACAGGGCGAACAAGCTCGTCACCGCCCCGAATCCGAATCGCACGATCGCGATGAGCAGGCAGATGCTCAGCACGCCACCCAACACCTGAGGCATCGCCACGCTGCGCACCTGCATGACCGTTCGCTCGGCGACGTCGAGCTCACCCAGCGGCGGCGCGGGCATCCCGCGGGCCAGCGCCCCGGCAGCCCGCTTCACCTCTTGACCCGACGGGGATCCGGGCGGGCTGCCGGCCACCTCGACGCGGCCGGTATCCGAGTCGACTGTCCACACCGTCGCCGGCACCGCCGTTCCCGGTACGAGCCCGGCGGTCGTCAGCGCGTCGCGAGGCGCCACCTGCACGACGACCACCCCTGGGCGGACCTTGCGCTGCACCGCGCTCGGCCGCCAGTTGGCCCTCGCCCATTCGGCGGCAGCGGTGGCCGCGGCACGCGGGTCCTGGCCGGGCCCGGAAAACAGTAGGAAGGCGGGCGTGGCGCCCTGCTGCCGATACGTGATTCGCGCCGTGTTGGCGGCGAACGACGCGAATCGCGAATCGCTCTGAGCCGCGATCCGATACCGGCTGCGCGGAATGATGCGGACCAGCGCCGTGCGAGCAAGGTCCTCGACTCCAAATGCCACGACGGCCCGATGATAACCGCGCACCTGCGTGATCGAGCCGGCATTCGGCTTGTCGCGCCCTGGTGCCGAGAGTAGGGTGGATCCCGATGCGCGACGACGAGCCTGATCGAGCTCGAAGGTTCTCGCTCGCCCGCGTCTACACGGAGCATCTCGCGCAGGACCCCAGGCGCGAGCGGTTGTTTCTGGCCTCGCTGGGCTTCTTCGCCGGTTTCGGGGCTGCGCGCGCCATCACGCACGCAATCCTCAACGGGGTTAGCCCGTTTCGAAACGTCTCGGTCGGCGGCCGCCACCTGCATCACCTCGTCTTCGGAATCGGGGGTTTGCTGGGCGTCGGCTACCTGTGGCTGGCCTTGTTCGGCGTATCGCCGCGGAGCGCGAAGATCTCGCGCGGCACGGCGGTCGCCTATGGGGTGGCATCGGCGATGACGCTCGACGAGTTCGCGTTGTGGCTGAACCTCGAGGACGTCTACTGGGCCAGGCAGGGCCGCCAGAGCATTGACGCGGTGGCGGTTTTTGGCGGCCTCCTGTCGATCGGGGTCTGGGGCGCGCCGTTCTTCATCGGCCTGGGGCGGGAGCTCTCGAAGCTCACACGTCGCGATTGAAGGCGATGACGGCGCCGCCCAGGAGTATCCCTCCCAGCACCCCGATGAGCGCCGTCTCCTCGAGCACACCCATCGTGTGGCCGAGCACGCTGACCCCAAGGCCCAGGCCGCTGCCCAGGAATATCTGCCGGATCGCATCGACGCCATAGGTGAGCGGATTCACCTTGGAGACCACGGCCAGCCAATCGGGCACGTTGTTGACCGGGAAGAAGACGCCGGCCAGGAAGATCAGCGGGAAGATGAGGACCTGGACCAGCACCTGAAAGCCCTGCTGCGACTGCATGAAGGACGCGACCAGGATTCCCAGCCCGGACAGCGCGGCGGAGAGGAGGATGACGATGGGTATCAGGCTGATCACGATCTTGGCGTTCAAGGGCACCCCCAGGAACGGTGCAAGCACGAGCATCATCAGGACCTGGACGAACGCGACCATCGTTCCTCCGGCCGCTTTTCCAAAGACGATGCCGGTGCGCCCGATCGGAGCGACCAGGATCTCCTTGAGGAAACCGAACTCCCGGTCCCAGACGACCGACATGCCCGCGAACAACGAGCTTGTCAGGACGGTCATGGCGATGAGGCCGGGATACATGAACTGGATGTAGTTCACATTTCGCGCCAGCGGCCCGAGGGCTTTGGTGAAGCCGGCGCCGAAGATGATCAAGAACAGCAGCGGCATGAACAGGCTCGAAAGCAGCCTCGACCGGTCGCTCACGAAACGCAGAAGCTCGCGATAGGCGACGACCCACGTCCCGCGCCAGATCTCGATCATCGGCCCCAACCCCGCATGCCCTGCAGCATCATGTCGTGCTGGTCCAGCTCTGAATCCCGGATCTCGTGGCCGGTCATGCTGAGGAACACGTCGTCAAGGGTCGGCCGCCGCAGGCCTACCGACAGCAGGCGCTGTGAGAAATGCAGGACGAAGTCGGGGAGGAAGGTCTCGCCTGCCGGGACGTGGAAGCGCACCAGTCCGTCCTGCATGACCGGCTCTACCTTGTATCTGCTCCGGACCTCGTCGGCCGCGGCCTGATTGTTTGCCGTCGCGATGGTGATCACGTCGCCGCCGACGGCATCCTTCAGGCCATCCGGCGTATCGAGCGCGACGATGCTTCCGTGATCGATGATCGCGATCCGGCCGCAGTTCTCGGCCTCGTCCATGTAATGGGTGGTTAGGAAGATCGTCAGCCCCTCGCGTTTGCGCAGCTGGTTCAGGTAGTCCCAGATGAGCCTCCGCGTCTGCGGGTCGAGGCCCAGCGTCGGTTCGTCGAGGAACAGCACCCGCGGGTGGTGGAGGAGACCTCGCGCGATCTCCAGCCGGCGCTTCATGCCGCCCGAGAATGCGCGCACGTTGCCGCGCCTGCGATCCCACAGCTCGACCATCGTCAGGAGGTCCTTGATCCGCGGCTCGCGGATGCCGGCCGGCAGGCCATACGCGTAGCCATGGAAGCGAAGGTTCTGCTCGGCGGTCAGGTACTCGTCGACGGTCGATTGCTGGAACACGAGGCCGATGGATCGGCGCACGTCGCTGCGCTGGGTGCGGACGTCGAAACCGTTGACCGTCGCGCTGCCGCCCGTGGGCTTGAGCAGCGTGCAGAGCATGTTGATGGTGGTCGTCTTGCCGGCGCCGTTGGGCCCGAGGAAGCCGAACACCTCGCCTTCGTCCACGGTGAAGGTCACGCCTTTGACAGCATCGAGCTTGCCAAAGCGCCGGGCGAGGTCGCGGACCTCGATCACTTCCGGCGAGCCTCGCTGCGCAAGCCTGCCCGGGCCGCGGACGTGCGCCGCTGCCAGCCGGAATCCAGCTCCGCGTCCATCTGCGCACGCAGCCAATCGCGCTCGCATCCCAGCTCCTTGCCGAAGAGCTCGAGCAGCGCGCCCAGGTGGCTGTCCGCCCATCTCGAACACGCGTTGGTCACGAAGCCCGGGTTGAAGCGCTCGAGGTCGCTTTCGACGACCTTCAGGCGCCGCTGCAGTATCTCCATGCGGCCTCCTGGCGGCAGCAGGTCGAAGAATGCGAACCGGACCTGGAACTCGCCAGGGTTGCGGGCCGCGGCGCTGTCGAAGTCCTCGAGCATGTCCCGGAGGGCGTCCAGCCCCTTGTCGGTCACCGAAAATACGCGGCGCGAGGGCAGGGCATCTTGTGTTACCAGCTCACTTGTGACCGCGCCCATGGCCTCGAAGCGCTTGAGAGTGGGGTAGAGGACCTTGTTGTTCAGGCCCATCGCTCCGCCCAGGGCCGCCTCCACCCGCTTTTTCAGCTCATACCCGTGGGCCGGCTGCCGGGACAGTAGGGCCAGGATCAGGATGTCCAGCGAGGCCATAGATGGAAGTATCCTAGGCGCCAAACACCTAGGCGTCAAGGCGAAGAGCACGAGCGCCTCTAGAATTTTCTTGTGACTGAATCGGCCCTGTCGGTGGCGCCCGAGTTCGGCGAGCTGGAGAGCCACCGGGCAGAGCTGACGGCGCACTGCTACCGGATGCTCGGGTCGCCCTTCGACGCCGAGGACGCGGTCCAGGAGGCCTTCGTGCGCGCGTGGCGGGGCCGCGACCGTTTCGAGGGCCGCGCGGCGGTGCGGACGTGGCTGTACCGAATCGCCACCAACGTGTGCCTGGACATGCTCAAAGGCAGGGAGCGCCGCGCCCGCCCCATGGACCTCGGGCCCGCGCGCGAGCCACTCGAATCCAACTTGAACACCCGCTCGGAGAAGACGTGGATCGAGCCGATCCCGGAGAACCTGATCGCTCCCGATAAAGACCCGGCGGACCAGGCTGTCGAGCGCGAGTCGATCCGCCTGGCGTTCGTGGCGGCCCTGCAGCAGATTCCCGCGCGCCAACGCGCGGCGCTCATCCTACGTGAGGTGCTGCGCTGGGAGGCGTCAGAGGTGGCAGAGCTTCTCGGGACGTCGGTCGCATCCGTCAACAGCTCGCTCCAGCGGGCGCGGGCGACGCTTGCGAAGAGCAAGGTCAGCACCAGCGATCCCGTGCCGGCCTTGACCGACGCCGACCGCGCGCTGCTCGAGCGCTACGTGGCAGCTTTCGAGCGGTACGACATGACGGCGTTGACCTCGCTCATTCGCGAAGACGCGACCCAATCCATGCCGCCTTACGACATGTGGCTGCGCGGACGCGACGACATCTTTGCCTGGTGGTGGGGGCCAGGAATCGGCTGCCGTGGGTCCCGCGTGATTCCGGTGGTCAGCGCCAACGGCTCCCCGGCCTTCGGTCAGTACAAGCCTAGCCCGCAGGGTGGCTACGAACCCTGGGCCCTGCAGGTCCTCGAGCTGTCAGGCGGAGGGATAGCGGAGCTCACCTTCTTCCTGGACACTGCGAGGCTCTTTCCCCTCTTCGGCCTGCCACCGAGGCTCGACGCGTAGCAATTCGCTCAGGCCGGCGAAGCCGATCAGCTCGCAAAGGCAGGGGTTGGCGTTGCGGAGCTCGAGCCGGCAGCCGCGACGGCGCACGGCAACTTGGAGGCGGGCGATCTGATCGATCGTCGCGAAAGTCGGTCGTTGGAGCGGCCCGCAGTCGAGGACCAGACAGGCGCTCTTCATCTTTGATCTAGACGAGCTACCCGCCCGAAAGTAATCGGCTTGCCGTCCCACCGACGATGAGTTTTGCCCCGGCGGTCGTCTATAAGTGCGTGAAGAACTCGCGCTGGCTCTCCCTGCTGATCCTTTGCACCGGGTTTCTGCTGATCGTCGTCGACATGACCATCGTCAATGTCGCGCTGCCGTCGATTCAGCGAGACCTGGGCTTTTCGCAATCCGGCCTGGCGTGGGTCATCAACGCCTACCTCATCGCATTCGCGGCCCTGCTGCTGCTCGCCGGCCGCCTGGGCGACCTGTTCGGGCGCAAGCGGGTCTACCTCGTCGGCCTCGGCATCCTCACTGGCGCCTCGCTTCTGTGCGGCCTGTCTTTCAGCCAGCCGATGCTGATCGCCGCCCGCTTCATTCAAGGTATCGGCGGCGCGGTCAGCTCCGCCGTGATCCTGGCCATGATCGTGACGCTGTTCCCAAAGCCTGACGAGCAGGCCAAGGCATTCGGCGTCTTCAGCTTCATCGCCTCCGCCGGCGCTGCCATCGGTCTGCTTGCCGGGGGGCTGATCACACAAGCGGTCAGCTGGCACTGGATCTTTTTCGTCAACCTGCCGATC
>WNFJ01680876.1_pt1 | contig 69454 bp, 34 predicted proteins | sample 5400461 | NCBI WGS metagenome assembly WNFJ01 (sample SAMN13153349, study PRJNA577476) | soil metagenome | isolation source: 115 cm saprolite on Douglas fir-dominated hillslope | place: USA:California | collected 2013-09-17
CCCCCAGCCCCGAACGACGAGATCCCCGCCAGCCGTGGCACCTTCCTCCCCTCCACCTCCGGCTCCTCCCACCTCCTCATCTCCTGATTCACCACAAACGGTGTCCGGGCAAAATCAATATGCGGATTCAATTCCTCCGAATGCAGCGACGGCACTATCTGCTCATGCTCGATCTGCAACAACACCTTCGTCAGTCCCGCTATCCCCGCTGCCGATTCGCAATGCCCAATATTGGATTTCACCGACCCGATCCGACAAAAGCCCGTCTCCTCGGTATGCTGCTGGAAAGCTTTGCTCAGCGCCGCTATCTCGATCGGATCACCCAGCTTGGTGCCGGTGCCGTGCGCTTCTATGTAGCTGATATGCCGCGCGTTGACATGGGATTCTGCCAGCGCCCGGCTGATAGCACTGCTTTGACCTTGCGGGCTGGGCACCGTGTAGCCATTGGTCTTCCCCCCGTGATTGATGGCGCTGCCTCGGATGATCCCGTAAATGTGGTCGCCGTCTCTTTCTGCCTCCGACAACCTCTTCAGTACGACTACACCTACTCCTTCTCCGGGTATATATCCATCTCCCCCCTGGCCAAAGCTTTGTCAGTGGCCGTCACTGGAGAGGAACTGCCCGGCGCTGAGCACCAGGTATTTATTGGGATGGACACTGACGTTCACCCCTCCGGCAATGGCCATGCTGATTCGCCCCTGTTTTAAATCCTGGCAGGCAACATGAATGGCGGTTAATGAAGAGGAGCACATGGTGTCCAGCGTTATGCTTGGACCGTGCAGGTTGAGTGTGTACGACACGCGATTGGCGATGCTGGCTAAGTTACCGGCAAAACCCATTTTCAGGTTCTGCGCATCGGTTTCTGTGTTAAACAACTGGTATTCGCTATACATCACCCCGACATACACACCCACCTGGCCCGGCAGATCGTGCTCGCAAGGCGCCTGCAGGCTCGGCCGCGTGTATCCCGCGTCTTCGATCGCCATCCAGGCGTGTTGCAAAAACAACCGCTCCTGCGGATCGATATACTTCGCTTCCTTGGGCGCGATGTTGAAAAATAGCGGATCAAATTCATCCACGCCGGCAATAAATCCGCCCCACTTGCTGTAATGGTGGCCGCTTTTAGTGCGATCTTCACTGAAGTACTCCCGCCAGTCCCAACGCTCCTTGGGCACTTCAATGATGCAGTCTTTCCCCTCGCACAGATTGCGCCAGTAGGCCTCGATATTGACAGCTTCGGGATAGCGACCGGTCAGCCCAATAATCGCTGCATCCTGACCAGGCGTTCCTGACAACTCGGCCCCGTTGCGCCTTAACTGAGAATCAGCAATAGAACCAGGTAGATTGCGTCGCCGTCGAGGTGTCAATGCCAGGGGATCCAGGCCGTGCGCTTGCTGATCGGTCGACGCGGGTGATTCCAAAGGCTCAGGTTCTGCCACTTTCACCCAGCGCTTCACGGCGTCTTCTTCTGTCGCAATGAAGTAATTGACCAGCGCATCAATGGTCCGATACTCGAAGAATACTGTGCTCGAGATGTTGCCAAACACGCTCCTCAGTGCATCGACCATGCTCACGATCAGGATCGAATCAATCCCGTATTTCTCCAACTCCTCCCTGGAATCAATTTCATGCACCGGAAGTCTAACGGTCTGGCTTACTATTTTCTTGAACGATGCAGTTGCTTTGTCACGCACCGACTGCAAATGGAGATCTTCGGCTGGCACTAGACTGGTTCGCTTCCGGGGCCCGGCTTGAGACACCACGTCCTCGCGTAGTTTCACGGATTCTTTCTTAGGTAACAGCTTTATCTTGTTGTTGGCATCCGGCTTCTCTCTCGTCCTTTGTCGAATCACGCCATCGCTTTGGGCCACAATGACTTGCTGACCCTGTGCATGCGACGCCAGCGCGGGAAAAAGGATGTTTCGAAATCCTTCACCTTCCAGTACACGCTGCCAGATCTCGGGCGCGAGGGCCGGCGCGCCGGAGACACGAACAGCCGTATCCTCGTATGACCACCACTCCTCCAATAAACCAAAAGTCAGGTGTGTGAAGAGACTCTGCCCCAGCAGTTCGTTCAGCAGCAACACACCATTGTGCTTCAACAGCGCCTTGACATTGCGCAGCGTGTTACGGATGTTCTTAGTGGCATGCAATACATTGGTCGCAATCACCAGATCGTACGCGCCCGGCTCCATTCCTTGCGACTCAAGTGTTTGCTCAACATTCAATAAGCGGTAACTTAGATAGGGTATCGTGGCGCCATATGCATGCTCTGCAAACATCAAGAACGCTTTTGAAACATCTGTGTAACAGTACTCGGCGATACAGGTCGCATAAGGCTTGAGCCGCTTGAACACACCCTCGCTGGTTCCGCCGGTTCCCGCGCCAATCTCAATGATCCGGATATGCGCATTAGGGTCCTGTTTGCGTCGAAGTTCTACAAATTCCACCACAGCGTCGGCCAGCACTGCATTGAAATAATCGGCTACCGGGTTGCTCTTGTAGAATCCTTCCACCAATTCCATCGAGGAATTAGGGAACAGAACATCGGTAGCCAGTTGTTTTCCTGTCAGAATCTCAGGCAATGCTCGCAGAGTTGCGTCCACAAGCTTCACGTGTGCGCGCAGGCTTGCGTCGTTGAGCCACTCGCCCTTCTTTCTGTTCCACTCAGGCCACAGGGCCGCTTGATCTGCCACGCTGCGGTCGTTCAGCATGTAGCGGCCGCCCGCACCTGCCACAAAACCTTCCCTTGTCAGAACACGTACACTCTCGTCTAACCAGCGGTCATAGAGACTGTGGATTTTTACCTGCTGTTTCCATGTGGTCGTCGGCCCCTGACCTTCATCGAATAGACCCAACCCGCGCAGTTGAACGAACAGCAATTGACCCATCAACCGCTCCATCTCCTTCGCTTTCTCATGATCATGCGCTGCAGGCTCAAACACGCGATTCGTGCGCGGAGATAAAGAATCACCGGCAGCCGGCAGATATTTCGCGGCTATCGTGATCTGATCCTGCGATACAGCCATTGCCTCCAGGACACGAGGCTGTGCTTTGGCCAATACAAGCTGTGACACCGGTGCGGACAGCAATTGCTCTAACGCTGCCAGGCCTTCTTCAGGCTCAATGGAGCCAACACCGTTCTGTGCCATCCGGGTTCGATAAGCCTCAGAGGCCACGATCCCCCGGCTGCCCCAGTACCCCCAATTCATAATCTTTACGGGGCATGACCATACTCGCGAGAGTTGATGCGCGAATGCATCTTCAAACGTGCATCCCGCCACATAGTTGCTTTGACCCGGGGGTTTCAAAAAACTCAGGAGAGACGAGAAGAAGAGCACCCAATCCAGCTGCTCATGCGCGAATACCTGCGCCATGCGAACACTGACGTGCGCCTTTGCAGCCAGACTGGCCTCAAAGGGAGCTTCATCCATCTGGGCCAGGCTTTTATCGGCAAGCACAATCGCTGCATGCACGAGTCCATGAATCTGGCCATACTGCGCCCTAATCTTTTCGTACGCATGTGCAAGCGCGTTACGATCCGTTGCGTCAGCACGGATGTAACCGGGAACAGGTCCCAGGGTTGAGAGCCGGTTGAGTTTAGCTTGGATCTCCACATCCAACTCACGCCGGCCAATCCATATCATCTGTGCTCGATAGTTTCTAATCAGATGTTCGCTGAACGCTTCTCCAATTCCACCCGCTCCGCCGATTACGACGTACACGCCTCCCTCACGACAAGTCATACCTCGCGATCCCGGTAACTGGCACGGTATTAACTGCTGTCGGTACCATTCCCCGGCTCGATACGCCCATGCGTCACCATGCGCATCCGCAGGAAGGCTTAATATTTCGTCGAGCGGCCATTTGCCTGCTAAGGGAAGGTCAACCAGCCGTATTTTCCAGTGTGGGTATTCCTTGGCTAACGAGCCGATGAGGCCATGAACACTTGCATGCGATGGCTGAATACACTCATCGCGCGGAACGGCCTGCGTTTGCCGTGTCACCACAGTCCAGCCTAAATTCTCTGTCTCATATCCAAGCCGCAGCAGCGCTTTGATTAAGCGAAAACCGCTCAGAACACCCTGCGATTCCTCACTGATCAGGCGCTCATCTGTAACGTCTGTTGCCTCCGAGACCGGGGTTAACCACAGAACATGTTCAATGGCATCTTGAATGTGTGTGCGCTCAATAAGACTATGGGAATCATCGGCCAGTTTTGCGACGCTCACATTCGGGCAACGCGCTCGAATCTCTTGTTCCTCTTCCGCCGTTGCCCCGACCAGCAAGATGCGTGATTTCGAAGACGACCATGGCACACACGGTGGTGGCATCACTGCGTCCCAGGTTGGCACAAATAGCTTTGTGGCGACCGTTGAGTCATTCGTCGGTGCTGCTGCTAAACTCTGTGCAACCAGCTTCAGGTCACGCTCAAGCGCCCGGCTCACAAATCCTTTCAACCGCGCACACACACGACCGCTCTCATCGCAAATATCAATATCCAACTTCTGGATCTTTGCCGGGCCTGGCTGTTCGTCCCGCCGCTTGTCTTCATTATTCTCTCGAATGTATACATACGCTTGCGTGGGAGTGCGGTCAAATATCTCGATCTCTTCCAGCTCAAACGGCAGACTCGGCCTGCCCGCTCCGTTGCCATGATCTGAACCAAAATCCACAAATGACAACGCCATCGAGGCCTGTAATGCGCTGTCCAGCACACTCGGATGCAGTACATAATGCTCCCTTGTTCCGTTCACACATTCAGGCAGCCCGACTTCCGCCAATACATAGCGTTTATCCGCTGCGTTCCGGCCCACACCCAGGCTCCGGATGCCGCGATATCCTGGACCATATTCAATCCCCATTGCGCTGAATGCCGAATAACATTGCGCGGAGTCGATAGTTCTATTGCAGGCCGCTCTCAACGCCAACCAATCTAACCGTCCATCGCCTGCACTGACTTCACCGACACTCAAACATGCTTTGCCCTGGCTGTGAATGACTTCCGAACGTTCACCCGCCGCTTCGCCAGACATGTTGCTGTATATCTCGTACTCGATCTCTCCAGGGTTATCCGAATACAGTCCAATGTGTACACGCTGCGGTTCATCCACAATGAACGGCGATATCCACACCACATTCCTGAATCGGACGGCTACGTGATCATTGCCACTGTTCTCGGTCGCCGATGCCATCACTGCTGCGCGGGCCATTTCCAAATAGCACACGGCCGGGAAAATTTTTGCACCTTTTACCACGTGATCAGCCAAAAAGAACTCATCGCCGCTAAACTGGGACGAGAACCGCAGCTCGCTTAAGTCCGAGGTGTTACTGTGCAGCAAGGGGTGAAGGACTGGCTTAGTCAGGCCTACTGGCGACCGTCCGCTTGCCGCACCCCGCCTGCTCGCCGCGTTATCAATCCAGTAGCGTTCTTTAGCAAAGGGATAGGTGGGCAAGCTGATGCGCCGGGGCTTACTTTCTGTGGACAAGGCGCCTTCAGAGTATCTATTCCAGTCAATCTCAATGCCTGATGCCCATAGAATACCGAGCTGTGTCAGGTCTCTTTCCAATACCGCCTGATCAATTAGCTGCTGACCTGATTTCGTCTGCCACACGCGACTGATGTTCGAATCACTTTGAATCACTTGACCAGACCACACGTCGGCAATGTCGCTATTTCCGGCTAACCACTCCTTCAGCTTGCTTAGCAGCTCCACGTGATCCTTCACTCTAATGGCTAAGCGCTGTTTCATAGCAGTACGACCTACCTGCCAGGTATAAATAGCGTCAGTAAAATCTATGTCTGTCGCTTCACGCTCCAGCCAGCTAATTATCCGCATAGCATAAATACGCAAGCGCTCATGGCTAGCCGCGGACAAGATGAAGAGGTGCTCCGCCTCCCGGCGATGCTGCCGGGCATCTCGGGGGTACTCTTGCACAACGACGTGAGCATTGGCTCCGCCTGAACCAAAGCTACTTGCCGCAGCTAGACGTGGCTCTTCTGCGTCCCATTCGCGAAGCTCATCCGGTATGAAAAAGGGTGTGCCTTTCAGCTGAATCTTGGGATTAAGTCGGTCACAGTTAATCGATGCAGGAATTTGCCGGTGTTGAATGGATAGAATAGCCTTTAACAGACCTGCAATTCCTGCAGCAGGCTCCAGGTGTCCGAGGTTGCTTTTGACTGAACCAATGGCGCACGGCTTAGCTAGCTGTTTTTCGGCCAGCTGCATGTAGGCAGCTTGCATTCCCTGTATCTCGATGGGATCGCCCAAGGAGGTGCCCGTGCCGTGAGCCTCTATGTACCTTAGATCGTGAGCCGCGATTCCCGCATCACGCCAAGCAGCTATGAGCAAGTCGCTTTGCTTTTGTGGATTGGGAACCGTTAAACCGGCAGCAAGACCACCATGGTTAATAGCACTGCCTTTAATGACAGCATGAATCTGGTCACCCTTGATCACAGCCACACTCAAAGGCCTGAGCAAGAGCATCACCGCCCCTTCCGAACGCACATAACCATCTGCTTTGGCATCGAATACCTTGCATCTGCCATCCCGGGCCAGCATACCGGCCTTGTGGTAAGCAATAGATAAATCTGGATGGCAAATCAAATTCACTCCGCCAACCAATGCCGTGCTGCACTCGCCCGAACGCAAAGATTGAATAGCTATATGCAAGGCTACTAATGAGGAAGAACAGGCGGTATCAATAAGCAAACTGGGCCCAGAAAAATCAAAGAAGTAGGAGAGACGGTTGGCTAAAACAGCTAACGAACTTCCGATGCCATGATGAGCTTCCACCTTCAGTCCAGCTTCCTGGATTAAACGGCTATAGTCACAATTGCTGGCGCCGATAAAGACCCCGGTGTTCGACCCTTTCAAAGCTTCGGGTAAAATTCCTGCATCCTCCAGGATTGCCCAGGCGAGTTGCAGCAGCATTCGCTGCTGCGGATCGGTAACTTCTGCTTCGACACGAGATATCCGGAAAAATGACGCATCAAACGTATCCACATCGTTGACAAAGCCGCCTTGATCTATAGCGGGCATGTCATTCTCTGTGGGCCAGCTCCCCCTGGTGGCAGGGAATGAACCGATCACACATTTCTTTGCCGCCAAAACTTGCCATAGCTGACTTGGAGTTTCTATCCCGCCAGGAAGTTTGCACGACATGCCGACGATCGCAATATCCGTCGCAGAGATGTGATTCCGATTCGCCCTATTGCAACGCGGCGGCGGCGCTGCGCTGTTACTCGGGCTTTGTGTCGCGCTGATTTGCGTCTCTGACTTTGCGCGGCTTGCCTCCGGATTAGCTGCAAGTCTCGTCGTCAAATAATGGACCACTTTCCGAATACTGTTATGTTCAAAGAAAAAACCTGCCTGGAATTCCAGACAAAACCTTTCCTCAAATTCTGTTTGTAGTTTCAACAGGTCTGCCGAATCCAGGCCCATTTCCATAAGAGGACGATCAATATCGAGGGCGCTTCCGCTGATACCCAGCAGCCTGGACGCTTCTTCCTGTACAAAGTCGCTGATCTGCTTTTCATCGAACCTTAAATCAGCCGTAGTCCCTGCTTCCATTGTGCGCTGCCCGTGCTCCGAAGTTCTGTTGAGGAGGTCGTAGACAACCAATACACCGTTGCCCAGATTCGGGTAGTCCTGCGGGCGATAACCCGGAATGGCTTTGACAACCTTGGCGCCATGAGACTGATGGAAAGTCAGGATGGGATCCTGACTATTGCCCTGTTGCTGAATATATTGCTCAAAAGATTGAGCGCAGGAAGGGGCATAGTTTTTACATAAGGTGACTCCCACGACTTGCCTGATACCGGTGATGAGGCTGCACCGCTGCAGCATGAACTCGAGCAACCGGTCTCCATAACCCGAATCTTGTGCCTGAGGGTCAATATTGACGGCCAACAACTGAATGATTGGACCCGACGACTGGTGCAGCTTATGGACCTCCGCAGCGTTGCAGGTCATGAACGCGTCTGTATTCGCAATCCGCTGACTGTAGATCACGCCGAGCACTTTTCCGTCTTTTTCGAGGACGAATTGTCCCTGCGGATATAGCCGCAAGCGCGAGCGAATCTGTTCGCTGGGAGTTTGCGTATGCTGCCAGCAGAGCTTTTCCAGCTCGCAGAGTCGTTCCAAATCGGTTTCCGTAGCATGCCGGACGATATAGTCGCGCTTTATAAGACTGGGCAGGCTGATTCGACATGGATCGGATGCCTTTGGGTAGCCCCCATCGTTGAACAGACCCACGCGTGCCACGAACGTAATAAAATCTTCAGCGTCGATTAAGTAAGACATGAAACTCATCCATCCGACAGAATGAATTTTCCTTTCGTTGTTTGCGATAAGGAAGCCTGTCTAAGATTCTCGTGGCAGATAAAGCCTGGTTTTTAACCGGCAGATATTCACTCATTCGTAAATACGGCGGCAAAAGCGGCGCATTTCGTTTTTCAGCTCCGGCCTCAATTCGCGACAACGCCGGCGCGATTAAGGGAATGTCCGGCGGGACGTGCTACGCATTGATGGATGCGATGGAAATATTGTCGTCACAGTTGAAAGTTTGAATGCTTCAGCCAGTCCTTGAGTATGCAGTTTTCTAATTATGGAGAAATGATCTGCTTCGACATCATAGATACGAATTGGCTCTTGAAGTAGCTGGTTCCAACCATAGTCGGGAGGTGGGGCTGCTTTATCCTGACGCCGTTGCGTTGCACGATATAACGACACATCGACCTGACGTCTCAGCCTTAACGGTTTGTAGGTACGATAGCAGAGCAGATTGGCTCGATAAACGTTATAAAACGCCCCAAATTGCTCGGCTGTCATTTCCAGACTACGAGCGTTGAGGAGGCCGACAATATATTGAACGTTCTCTTCCCTCGACGATGGCCTCAACCGTTCAAGATCAATCTCCAGGTGTACGTCATAGAGACTCGCTGCCGTTGTACACGCCTCGAAGAGTTCACTAGCCTCATCCGTAGCGGCCTCTCCCTGCATGACAGAGGGCGCTATCGAGTCCAGCAGTATTAAAGAGGAAATCCCCTCGCCTTGCTCCAGCAGGATCCTGGCCATTTCATAGGCGACTACTCCACCATAGGAATGTCCAATCAAGCGATACGGCCCATGAGGTTGTATCGTTCTTATCGCGGCAAGATTGGCTTGGGCCGTTTGCTCGACCGTGTTCAGTGGTAATGTTCTGCCGTCCAAGCCAACCGCCTGCAATCCATAGAATGGCTGGTGGGAGCCCAGAGCCTGGCTGAGCGGCTGCAAGGACCACACATGGCCCCCTACTCCCGGCACACCAAAAATTGGTGGCGCATTGCCGTTGGTCTGAATAGGGACGAGAATATCAAGAGATGTCGCTTCTTTACTGGAAATCAACTTTGCCAGACCAGCGATGTTTGGAGCAGTAAATATGACTGCCAGAGGAAGTGATAGGTTCAATCGCCTGTTAATTTTCGCGATCAATTGAATTGCAGACAATGAATGACCGCCGAGTTCGAAGAAGTTGTCGTTGATCCCGATCTTCTCCGGCACCAGCTTCAACACCTCGGCCCAGATCTCCACTACTTGCTTTTCCACTTCGTTCTGCGGCCCCACATACTTCTGCACCGGACCCACCGCCACCTCCATCCCCGCCAGCGCACGCCGATCTACCTTCCCGTTCGCATTCAACGGTATCGCCCCCAAGCTCACGAACACCGCAGGCACCATGTACTCCGGCAACCCCCGCATCAGATGCCCGCGCAGTTCCTCATGCGACAGTTGCACCACCTGTTCCCCCTGCGTCTCTTTCGCCCGATAGAAGGCTACGAGTCGCTTGTCGCCCTCCTCTCCCTGCGCTATCACCACGCTGTCTTCGATCCCAGGGTGTTGATTCAGCCGGGCTTCGATTTCCCCCAGTTCAATGCGGAAACCACGAATCTTCACCTGCGTGTCCATCCGCCCCAGATATTGAATGTTGCCGTCCTCCAGCCACCGGGCCAGATCGCCCGTCTTGTACATGCGCTCCCCCGGCCGGAACGGGTTGGCCACAAACTTCTCCTGCGTCAACTCCGGATGGTTCAGATATCCTCGTGCCAGACCGTCGCCCGCAATATGCAGCTCTCCGGCCACTCCCATCGGCTGGGGATGGTTGTGTTGATCCAGAATATAGATCTGTGTGTTGGCGATCGGGAAACCTATGGGCACAGAACTATGTTGCCTCAGCAGGCTCTTGCTAACACATACAGCCGTACTTATGATCGTTGCTTCGGTCGGCCCGTAGGTATTATGGAGATTGATCTGGGGAAAGTTATCAATCAATGCCTCCGCTCTCGAATGGGCAAGCGCCTCCCCCCCAACGATGATCTTCTTGATCCCATCGAAGTCAAACCTGGATGCCACCAGCTCATGAAAAAATGCGGTTGGAACATTTAACGTTGTTATATTGTGGCTTCGGATCAGTTGCTGGAGATATGGCAGTGTCAGCAATTTGTCTTTTTGCTCCATCACCAGCTGACCACCACTATTTAAGACAACAAATACTTCTTCCACAAATAAGTCAAAGCTGATACTGGAGAATTGAACCTGGATGTCTTCCTTGCTGATTTGATACTGTTTCCGGGCAAAGAGATTGTGGTTGACCAAGCTCCTGTGTTCTACCATCACCCCCTTGGGCTTACCGGTGGATCCTGACGTGTAGATCACATACGCCAGATGATGCGGTTGGACTTGTCGTTGTAACGCAGCTTTTGCCGCTTTCAACTCGGCCACACGATCGCCGATCTCCTGCCCCTGCCCGTCCAGAGCAATGAGCCGTGTATCGGCCGGGAGCAGCACGCTCAGTCTGTCTTTCAGCTTCTCCTGCGTCAGTACAATCGTCGCCTGGCTGTCTTGCAGCATATACGCCAGCCGTTCCTCCGGATGGTCGGGATCCAGCGGCACATACGCTCCCCCCGCCTGTAAGATCCCCAGCAGACCCACTATCATTTCCAGCGATCGCTCCACACACAGACCCACCACGCTGTCCGGCTTCACTCCCTGTGATTGCAAATACAAAGCCAGATCGCAGCTCTGATCGTAGAGTTGCTGATAACTCAGTTCCCGCTGACCACACACTACTGCTGTTTTGTCGGGACTGATTCGAACCTGCTCGGCAAACAGCTGATGAATGCATTTGTCTGTGGGGTAGTCGGCCTGAGTATCGTTGTAGTCTATGAGGAGCTCGTGGTTCTCTTGTTCTGTGATGACGGAATATTCTTGCAGTAAACGATCTGGCCTTTCACTGATCGCTCCTAGCAAGGTGCAGTAGTATCCTATAAATCGTCTCGCAGTATCTTCTCTATACAATTCGGAATTGTATTTCAGGTGCAGACTAAACGACGTCTCTCGCTCAAATACCTCCAGGCCTAAATCGAAGTCTCCTTCCTGACTAATACCAGGAATATCCCCCAGGTAAAGCCCTTCTTGCAGCAATAGCGTTGTAAAGAGTTCCGCCTTTACAAAATTCTGGTATGCATAGGCGACTTGAAAGACCGGGTTCCTTTCTGTCCGTTTAAGTTTCAGCTTCTCCAGCATCAAGGGGAACGGATAACAGGAATGATAGAGAGAATCCAGCATTGTGCATTGAACCCTGCGCAAGAAATCGCTTAACTTCATGCGCTCCTCGAAACGGGTGCGAATGGGAACCATATTGATGAAATAACCGACTTCAGCCGCAAACCTACGCTGCATGCGCCCTGTCATCGGCATTCCAACGACGATGTCGTCCTGTCTGGTGTATCGATGCAACAGAAGTTGAAACACCGCCAAGAAGATCACCGCTGGCCGCAAAGAATGTGCCTTGGTGAAATCCTGAACCCACTGGCACAGCTCCGCCGGCAAGTCGTTAACCAGCGTCTTTCCGTCAAAACTCGCTGACGCCGGGCGAGGCAAATCGGGGAGCAGCTCAACGGTTGGCAGATCGCCCGCGAGTTGCCTATGCCAATAGCGGGCATGCGCCGCGCCCTCGGCTGAGGCCAACATGGCCTCCTCCCAGGCTACGAACTCCTGATATCCAGGCAGATTCTGCGACAGACGAACCGGCTTGGCTGCGCAACATTGTCTATAGAACTCGACCAGTGACCTCAGCAAGATCATCGCTGATGTTCCATCGAACACAATATGGTGAATAGTGAGCAGAAGCACCGATTTCCGCTTGTCCTGTGTAAACAACTCTATTCGTGTCAGCGGTCCTCGATCCAGATCAAACGGTGCCCTCGCTCGTTTCTGCAAGAATGAGAGCAGTCGCTGATCGTCGGCAAAATCAATTGCGCATTCCTGAATTGTTGTTTTGCAACCACCGTCCAGAAGATGGTACAACTCACCTTCTTTCACTATCACTCTTGCGGTAAGAATTGGGAATTGTTCCAGCGCGTACTCCCATGCCTGCGCGAACGCTTCTTTATTGATTTCGGTGTTGATTTTCAGACAAAGAGGTACATTGTAGGCGCTCAATCCAGGATGCAGCTGGTGCAGAATGTAGAGTCCTTTCTGTCCCGCGGACAGCGGGAACTCCCTTGCTTTTCTTGAAAGACTCTTTTCGGTCTGCGCTTGTTGCTGCTTCTTCCTAGCATCGAACAAGCCGATGATTTCCGACCTGTATTTGAGGATGCCGTCCCGTACCTCATTGGTTAGCATTCCCTTTTGTGCATAGCACTCTAATTGTCCGGTCGTAACCGATAACTTGATGCCCTTGCTGGCTAAGCTGTTGAGAAACTCGATTGCTGAGTCCATTGAAATCTCGATCAAAACGTCACTTTTTCATAGCCGCTATTCCGTGACCCTTCTTGCCACCACACTTCTTCCGAGACGCGCGCACCATTGCTTTCAGCCTCTGATGCCGTGACGCCTGCTTGGTCATGAAATGATTGCCCTGGACCGGCTGAAAAGTCTTTTGTTCCAGGCAGAGGTGCAAGATTAGCCGGACCTGCAGCTTTGGCAGCCGCGAGTTCAAATTGACTGCTTTCGGTGCAGTATTTGAATATATTCTTGCTTAACACTTGGTGTTTTTCTACGTCACTTAGATACTCCAGATCACTAATCCTCGCGTCGGGTGTGGCAGTGATGGCCTTGCATAGAGCTGTGAAATGCCCGGCCATGCGCGCAATGGTCTGAGGCTTGTATAGGGCTGTACTGTATTCGACGGTTACCTCGAGTCCGTCCTGTATTTCTATACACTCGACGGTAAGATCGCGATCGCTGCTTTGCCCTTCGAACGTATACCGTGGGAAGCGATGATCCATCGTAGCGATGTTTTGCAAGATAAGCATCACTTGAAAAATGGGGTTCGCGGCCGCATTCCTTTCGGGGCGCAGCCTCTCCACCACTTTCTCAAACGGTGCATCCTGATGCTCGTACGCCTCCAAACACGTGGCTTTGACCTGGGATAGTAGAGCGGAAAACGTATCTTCTCCCTCTACCTGGCTGCGCAAGGCGAGCATGTTGATAAACATCCCGATCAGGGTTGCCGTTTCTGCGTACTGGCGATTGGCGATCAAAGTTCCCACACAGATATCACTTTGTCCGGAGTAGCGATACAGCAAGACCTTGAATGCGGCCAGCAGGACCATGTATAAGGTCGCACCTTTGCGTTCCGCCAGGTTTTTGAGCTTTCCCGTCAGTTCTGCATCCAGGGTGAACTCGTAAGTTGCTCCGACAAAGCTTCTCACTTTCGGCCTGGGGTAATCTGTGGGCAGATCCAGGCTCTCCGTAACACCGGCCAGCTTTTCCTGCCAATATGCCAGTTGCTGCTTTAACACGCCGCCAGCTTCGAGCCGGTTTCTTTGCCACACAACATAGTCGACGTATTGAATCGGCAACGGCGGCAAGTTGGGACGACCGTCCTGGCGCAACGCCTGCATGGTCAAGTCCAGTTCCCTGGTCAATACGACCACTGACCAACCATCACTGATGATGTGGTGCATAATGAGCAGAAGAATGTGTTCTTGTTCGGCGTGTTTGATCACGCAGCTTCGAAGAAGCGGTCCCCGGGCCAAATCAAAAGGTCTCGCGGCCTCTTTTTGACAGATTTCCCTGGTTTTGCTGTGGCGCTCCTCTTTGCTTGGATAGCGGCTGAGATCAATGCGTTCCAGTTTGAAGTCCAGGCTATCCAGAATCAGTTGTTGGGCTTGACCCTTCTCGCTGGGGAATACGGTTCGCAGATTCTCATGCCGCGCGATGACGAGATTGAAGGCCTGCTCTAGTCGGTCGATATCCAGTTCACCACTGATGGTGACCGCCCTGTAAAGGTTGTAGCGGCCTGTGCCGGGCGCGAGCTGTTCGGAAAACCACAATCTTTCCTGGGCAAAGCTCAGCGGCAGCCGCTCGAAATGCGTGCGATCGACAGGAGAAATTGGCGGAATATCATTTTTTACCGCGTTAACGCATAGCTCAGCCACTTGGGTCACACTACTGCACTCAAAGAGCGCGGTGAGCGGTAGCTCGATATCCAGCCTCTCGCGAATCTTCGATGTGAGTTGCGTGGCCAAAAGTGAGTTCCCACCCAGTTCGAAGAAGTTGTCATTGATCCCGATCTTCTCCGGCGCCAGATTTAACACCTGGGCCCAAATCTCCACCAGTTGCTTTTCCACATCGTTCCGCGGCGGCACATACTCCTTGCCCGATGCTATCCTCACCTCCATCGGCTTCAAGGGACCAAGTGCTGCAGTTGCCGCCATCGGTTGGTCCTTTGCAGCGCCGTTGGTATCAACCCAGTAATGCTCCCTGGCAAAGGGGTATGTTGGCAGCGGTATTCTCCGGGAGTCTGGAGAAAACAAAGTACGGAAATCCAGAGAATATCCTTTGGCATAAAGCTCGGCGATGGCGGCCAGATTCTCCAGATAGGCGGCAGCGTCCGTCGCATTCTCGCATTCTCGAATGCAATAGTTTCCAAATTTTTTGAGCGAAGCATTCTCTCGTACTCTGCTCTCTTGACTGTCCGACGTATACACCTGGTTCGCCGCGCCCCTCTCAATCCACTGTTCGAGGCAATGAATCAATTCTTTTTGATTGCGTGCAACACAAGAAAGGCGATGGGGAAGATGCATACGGCCCACGAACAGAGTAAAACTCAGGTCATTTATGGAGAGACCTGGCGTACGCTCGAGCAGGGCAAGAAGATTTTGCGCTTGGTGCTTTAACTGCTCCTGGGTTTGAGCTGACAGCACCGCTATATAACCCGGTAATTCGACTGGAGCTCGCTCGACCGAAGGGGCGTCTTCAATGACCAGATGCGCGTTGGTACCACTGAAACCAAAAGCGCTGACGGCCCCTCGCCGTCTCTGGTTGTCTTCAACTCTCCATTCTTTCAATTGAGTATTGACATAAAAGGGATTGGATTTGAAATCAATAGAGGGATTACCGTTCTGGAAATGCAAGGAGGGGGGGATGCGGCGATGTTTCAGCGACAGCAGGAGTTTCAGAATACCTGCCATGCCCGAGGCCGTCCCGGTATGACCTACATTGGTTTTCACCGTGCCAATTGCGCAGAATTGCTTCTGATCCGTGTATTCCCGGAAGGCCCGACTGAGGGCTAAGTATTCAATCGCATCCCCGATCAGAGTCCCGGTGCCATGGGCTTCAATGACTTGAATCGTCTCAGGATTGATCTTGAACCGATCATAGACTGAACGTTCCAGGGTTTCCTGCGCGCGCGCATTGGGCGCCAGCAAACCATTGGAGGCTCCGTCTTGATTGATGCCGATTCCAGCAATCACTCCATGGACGAAGTCTCCATCCCGCAGGGCGTCACGCAGGCGTTTCAGCACGATGACACCAACTCCTTCGCCCAGCACAAAACCATTTGCTTTCGCGTCGAAGCTATGGCATTTCCCCTCCGGAGAAAGCATGCGAGCCCGATTGAAAAGGCGGTAGAAGAGAGGAGTTGGATTCAAACAGACTCCACCTGCCAAGGCCATGTCCGTTTCTCGCGACCACAGACCCTGGCAAGCCAGGTGCACGCTCACTAAAGAACTGGAGCAGGCGGAATCGACAGCAATTGCAGGTCCCCGGAGGTTGAGCTGGTAAGCGAGACGGGCAGGAGTAATTGATGTCGAATTACCCCAAAAGGCGTGCGCCGGCGGCCCTTCCGCGAAAAGGGTGCTGTAGCCGCTGGGTCCGCAACCGACATAGATGCCGCATCGCGATTCATTCACGCTATTGCCGGCGTATCCTGCATCCTCCAAGGCTTTCCACGCCTCCTCCAGAAACAAACGTTGTTGAGGATCCATGTACATGGCTTCGTCTGGTGAAATGCGGAAGAACGACGGGTCAAATTGATCGATTGAGTCGATAAAGCCGCCGTAGAAGCAATATCCATTGCTCTCGGATTCGGAGGTGACACACTCGCTCGCGCTCCAACGAGAGACCTCCTTGATCAAGTCCTTGCCTTGTTCGAGATTTTGCCAGAATTCATCAAGCGATTCCGATCCGGCGAAGCGTCCACTCATCCCAATGATGGCGACAGGTTCAACACCAGCGTTGCCGTGGTTATCTTCCTGCTGGCGAAGGAAATTGGTGTGTTTATCTGCGTCAGCAACCAGCTCGGTTTTGTGCTCCAGGGTTCTATCAGACTCAGATGAAGTTTCATCTGTAGAATCAGAGTTTTGCGAAGTCTTCTGGCCCTGATCCAGTTGCGCCGTAATTTCTTTCTGCCAGTTGGTCCAAATGTGTTGGGTAAGGTCATCTACGGTGCTGTGTTCAAACAGGCTTATTGGATCGAGCTCAATCTGCAGGCTCTCGTTGATGGTGCGAACCAAGTGGGCACCTATGATGGAATCTACTCCGTACTCCGCGACGGGCGCATCAGAACGGATGGCCGGGGCATCTATTTTGAGGGCGTCAGACAGCGTCTGGACAATAATCCGCTTTATATATTCGCTTCCCATACCCCGCGGCAATTCTGCCGAGCGCGAAGACTGAGTTTCCGTTCGAGCGTCTATATTCTTCGCGGTGTGTTTAGCTTCCACAGACGGTTGTAACAGGAGCTTTTTCGCTATGACTTCTGATATAGGAAGGCCTGCAGTAGCCTCAGTGTTGAACGTCTTGAACAACGCCATTTGACGAACTTCGGAGTTGACCAATGCCTGCAGCGCTGCCATGCCTTCGTGCGACTCAATAGATCCAATACCCATGCGCCGCATCAGTTGGTTGTGAGATTCATCAGCTACTACGCCCACACCACCCCAGTAGCCCCAGTTCATGATCTTGACCGGATACGAGCGCTCTTGCTGCAGCTTTTGCGCAAAGCTGTCTTTGAAGGTACAGCCAGCCGAATAATTGGACTGTCCGGGGGATTTAACGAAAGACACTATGGAAGAGAAGAAGAGCATGAAGTCCAGCTCTTGATTGCCGAAGACTCTATCCATATTCACGCTTGTATCAACTTTGGCAGCCAGGCCGGCTCTGAACGCTGCTTCCTCCATGCGAGCAATGCTCTGATCGTGCAGAACTATCGCTGAGTGAACCACACCATGGATGGTGGGATAGGTTTCTCGAATGGTCTTGACTGCCTGCTCTAGCGCATCCAGCTTGGTTGCATCGGCCGAGATATACAGCGGAACATGGCCGAGCCGGGCCATCGAGTTGATCTTCTCCTGAATGGTGGAGTTGCATTCACGTCGGCCGATCCAGACCATTTTGGCCTGGCAGTTTTCGATCATGAACCGGCTCCACACTTCGCCTATACCGCCGGCACCGCCAATGACGACATAGACCCCGTTTTGTCGGTAAACTGGAGGGCCTTGGGGTGGGGTTTCCATCCTTACCAGTTCTTGCTTGAACCATTCACCCTGACGACAGGCAACTCCACTACCTTGCTTATCCCAGGGCAGCGACAGACATTCCCGGGCGGAGACTGATGCCAGCGAATCCACGTCAATCAGCCGTAAATTCCATTGGGGATATTCCTTCGCGAGGCTACCCACCAGGCCGCCTACTCCCGCATGGGCGGGTTGAATCACGTCTTTCTCCAGTACCCGCTGTGTCTTGCCGGTGATGATTGTCCACTGAAGCTTCTTTTTCGCATAGCCTGATTGCAGGAGGGCCTTGATGATACGAAAAATAGCGACTACTCCCCGTTCTTGTTGTTCAATCAGTTCGTCACTCCCGCTCGCTCCACCAGCGTTGGAATGTACGTCTGGCGCGATCCAGAGCAACTGGTCGAATGAGTAATTGGCAAGTTCTCTTTCAATGGCCTCCACGCTCGCCTTCGGCGCCAGCCGCAGGAGCTGCGAGCCTGGGTAGGATCTCTTAACCCATTCCAATTGGTTTTGGTCGGCCGCCAGCACAACTATCTTCGCCGTCTCCGGTGGAATCTCGCGCCTGTTCATTTCGAGGCGTGCCGGATTCCAGACGGGCGCTAAAGATTGCAGGCTGGCTTCCATGCCTATGTCACTGCTCGTTTTCTTATGTTGGTTTGTTTCCTCCTTCGAGGGTATCGTTGCAGGCTCTTGCCGCACTTTCATGGTTTTTTCGTCTGCGCCGGGAAGCCAGTGACGTTCTCTTGCAAAAGGATAAGTGGGAGCGGAGATGCGCCGCGGAGCATCGGACTTGTGGAGTAAGCGCCAGTCGATTTTCGCGCCGGATACCCACAGTTCCGCCAATCGGGAAAGTTCCTTGCTCTCGATGAGGTCGCGTACCAGGGTTTCTATCCCGGAGCCCTCTGCAGTTTGGGATTTTGCTTCCTTGCTCCTGATGTTGTTGCGGTAGCAGTCCTTTGGTTTTTCGCCTTTCAAAATCTCGGCGAATTTCTGCTTCAAGTCCTCTGTGCTTGAAGCGACCAGCGCCAGCCTTTCGAGCATCTCATCTCTTCCAATCTGTAACGTGTAGGCGAAGTCTACGAGTTCGACATTCTCTTTTTCGAGATACACGAGCATAGATTCAACGTATGCTCTGAGCCGGTCTTCATTTTTCGCAGACAGCACGATCAATTGCGGTTCTTGCGACCGGGCCGGCGATTGACGTTCCGACGCTCTGTATTCTTCGAGTACGACGTGAGCATTGGCTCCGCCAAAGCCAAAAGCGCTTACGCCTGCCCTACGTGGAACGGGCAAGCCATCTTCACCGGTCGCAGCTTCCCACGGTGTGAGTTTTTCTGCGATATAGAATGGGGATCCCTTGAGATTGATATAGGGATTGATTTCTTCAAAGTTGATGTTCGCCGGGATTTGTTTGTGCTTGATAGCGAGCAGAACCTTGAGCACGCTCGCGACACCGGCGGCACATTCCAGGTGGCCAATATTAGTCTTGACCGAACTCAAACCACAATGAGGGGTTTGCGCGGGAGCTTTTTTGTGCTTCTTATATAACTCAGAAAATGCCTTACTGAGCGCCTGAATTTCAATCGGATCCCCCAGACTGGTTCCAGTACCGTGACATTCGATATAGCCAACTGTCGTGGGATCAATATGCGCCTTTTCATATGCTTCGATTAAGAGGGCCGATTGAGCGGATGCATTCGGCGCGGTAAGCGTGGTTACTTTGCCACCGTGATTTTCCGCAGTTGCTCTTATAACCGCGTAAATGTGGTTTCCGTCAGCCTCAGCGGCCTTCAAAGTTTTCAGGAATATTGCCCCGCAGCCCTCACCTCTTACATAACCATTGGCCCGCTTATCGAAGGTCTTACATTTACCATCTTTGCTTAACATTCCGGCTGAGGCAAACGCAATGTGCCCAGCGGGACTTGCCATGATCTGCACACCACCCACGATCGCCATATCACAGCTTCCGGTGTGAATCGACTCTATCGCTCGATGCAGGGCGATCAATGAGCTGGAACAAGCTGTATCAATGGGTGCACTGGGGCCATGCAAATTGAGCACGAAGGAAACTCGATTGGCTAAGACGGAGTGGGAATTTCCCGCGGCAGAATAGCCGTCCAGCGGAATTCCAAGACTATTGATGAGGTGGGCGTAGTCATCGACGGCGACGCCCACAAATAATCCGGTTCTTGAGCCGGACAGATCGGAGACCTTTTGCCCGGAATCTTCAATCGCCTTCCACACGGTTTGCAGGAAGATCCGCTGCTGCGGATCCATCATGCGCGCTTCTCTTGGGGAGATTCCGAAGAACAGTGGATCGAACTTGTCGATCTCTTTCATGAATCCGCCCCACTTGGAGTTTGATTTATTTGCTTCTTTCATCGGGTCGCCGTAGTAGTCCTCCCACCTCCAGCGATCCGGGGGAATTACGGTGATCATATCTTTTGAGTTCTTCAGGTTCTCCCAGAATTCATCCAGGTCTTCTGATTGCGGCATGACACCACTCATGCCTACGATTGCGATGGGTTGATTGACAAAGCGCAGTTCTGGAGAGAAGCCTCCGCCGGAGATGGGAGACGGAAGTTGACGATCCAGAGCAGAAGGATTCCAGCCTTTGCTGATCGCGAATGTGGCTGGTTGATGATTCTCGGCGGGCGCATGACTTGCGGTTGGATGAGGCTTCTGTAAGGGTGCAGCCGTTTGCGTTGTACCCGCAGAACCCTGATAGAACCGGAGAAGCTCATTCTTCTTTTCCACAGACAAATACTTTGAAAGCTCCGCGATAGTCGGGTAATCGAAAAACAGAACGGGCGTGATATCCAGTTGATACTTCTCGTTGATTGTATTGGCAAAAGTGGTCAGGCCAATGGAGTCAAAGCCCAGATCCAGCAGTATCTTGTCCGTTGATACATCCTCGGCTTCAAGCTTCAGGAATTGCATCACAATCTCTGACAATTCCTTTTCCAGCCAGGCGATAAGATCTGCGTCTTTTCCATCAGGCGTCGGAGTTTGCGCTTGTCCCGAAGACGCAGAGGCAGACATCGCCGGCGCTGGTGCTTTCTTTCGCAGCCCCCACACCAGTTCCACTTTCTCCTGAACTCCTTCTACCACGGCAAACTGAGACTTTTCTGACGCAAGACCTTTAACAAATGCTTCGATGCCAGTCGCTGTGCTGAGCGGTTTGATCCCCAGGGTTTTCTTGAAGTAAATTTCAGTCTGCTCATCCACCTTCATGCCGCCGTCAGCCCACAGGGACCAATTGAGACTCAAAGTCTTGCCGAACCTTGCTCCCTTAACGCGAAGAAGCTCGCGCGCGCTGACAAACGAGTCCATGAAGTGATTGGCGAAGCTATAGTCGCATTGGCCAGCGTTGCCGCCAACCGCAGCGACCGAGGAAAATGTCACGAAGAAGTCCAGATTTTCATTTTGAGTAGCTTCATCCAAATGCAGCGTTCCGTATATCTTGGGAGCGAAGACCGCGCTCATCTCCTCCGGCTTTTTATTTCTGACAAACGAATCTCTCAGGACGCCAGCGGCATGGATGATTCCATTGATTTGGCCAAAACGGGCCTTAGTCTCATCGATGAGTTTCGTGACGTCTTCGCGGTTGGACACATCGGCAGGCAGGTAGAGCACTTCGGCGCCTACGCTTGTCAGCTCGTTCAGCCTGGCTTCTCGCTCTTTGGACAGCTGGGACCGGCCGGTAAGAACCAGCTTCGCGTTGTGTTCTTTGGCTAAAAACTCGGCGAATATAAGGCCCAGACCACCCACACCACCCGTAATCAGGTAGACGCCTTTTTTCCTGAGGCTGATACCTTGAGAAAGAGACTGAGTGGCCTCTTCCAGCTTAAAAGTTCTGAGCTTCTTGATGTACCGCTCTTCGGCCTGATAGCGAACCGCGGTTGCGTCTTGCACGCGCGCTTGAACTTCCAGGGACAGAGCGTTGAGAATCTGATCGTAGTCGGAACCGCCTTGTCTGACTTCAAGGGTCTTGCTGAGCATTTTCGGATGCTCCACCCTGAGGGCCTTGATGAAACCACTCACGGCTTCATTGGAGGGTTGAATCTCATCCTCTCGCGTTGAATAGAGATAGAGCAGTTGAACTTTGCTTTCCAGCTTTTGCTGAATGAGAGACTGGCACACGAACAAGAAGGAGTAGACGCCCCTGATCAGGGCCTCCTCCACGCACTTTGGATCAAGGAGATCCGGATGACCGAGCGACCAGGCGAAGCAGATATTTTCGATCGGATAATTGTTCTCGACGAACGATTGGAAAAGCTTGGTGTAGTCTTCCTTGTTTCGAGGGTTGATCTTGTAAGAATGCTTGCCTGATTCCTGGAAACTATCTCCGGGCTGCACCAGGATGACTTGATCAGAATTTTTTCCCTGTTGTCTTAACCGTTTGCGGTGCAGATCAAGCAATGTTTCCTGAGTATCAAACAGCACGATGGGACGCGAATCCGGTTGTGGCGAGTTTTCTGGCACGAGAGAGGCCTTCTCCCACTCGTAGGAGTAATAAAGCTTGGAAACTCCACCCGCTTCCCCGTCTGCTGCCGGCTTCTTATAGACCTCGCGAAGAGGTATGCCAACAGACTCGCGGACTTTAATAAGAACCTTGCCGGTTTCGTCCACAATGACCACGTCGCTTTTTACAAATCGCGAGCTCTCTCGATTTCCACTCTTGTCCCCTTGCATCTCGGTGGCATAACTGAAGCAATTGGGTTGAAGAGGATGCAAGATTTCGACTTCGCCGATGGAGAACGGAACATACATTTCTCCAAGTTGGTCGCCAAGGTGTGCGCTTACTCCTGCCTGCATCGATCCATCGAGAAGCGAGGGTTGCAGAACCATGCTCTCGAGGTCTTTCTGCCGGAATTCCGGCAGCTTCAGAACCCCAAGAATCTCATTTTCATTCTTGTACACTTCCTGGACGACCTGAAAACTGGGGCCCAAACTAAGGCCGAATGACTTGAACTTCGGATAAGCATCCTTGCCTTCAATGACTTTCGCGCACCGGGCACGGATGGCCTGCAGGTCGATGAATTCTGGTTCCGCTGCTTCTTCTTGCTTGGTCGCATAGAGAAGAATGCCCTGGGAGTGAGGTAGTTTATTGCCATTCTTGTCGTAACTGAACACTTCAAACTTTACCGTGGTATCAGCAGGCTTCAGTTCGATAAAGACTTCTTTCGGCGTCGAATTTTGGACGGATATTGGACTTATCCAGACGACATTTTTGATTTTCTGTACTTTTCTGCCAGCGGCAATCTCCCCGGCCTTCCGCGCCAGCTCGAGATAAGCGACGCCAGGAAGAGTTGGAATATTCGCGACGTGGTGGTCATAGATAAAGAAGTCCCGATCATGAAACGTCTTCTTGAAAAGCTGGCGTTCGAAGGTGGATTCATTGGTATCGACCATTGGATGGACGGCTGCTGCGGGCTGCAAGAAAGAACGTGCGGGGGAATTTTTTCCCACCCAGTGCCGCTTGTCAGCAAAGGGGTAGGTGGGCAAAGAGACCCTCTTACACGAAGCATCAGATTCGAATCCGCGCCAATCTGCGAATAGACCTTCAACCCAAAGTTCGGCAAATTGATAAGGCGTCCGACTCTGCGATAGCAACTGGATGAATTCTTCTTTTTCTTTTCGATTGAGTAATCTTGTGATGCTTTCCGAATTTTTTACATGACCATTGGCAATGCCCTCAGATTTCTTTCCATCTAAAAAGGCGGTCAGCTTGTCAAGCAATTCTTCTTTGGTGGTGGCACTGATTGCCAAACGATGCTCGAATGATCTCCGTCCAACCTGCAGAGTGTGGGCAATATCCACCAACCTGTAGTTGTTTTCCTTGATGGCTTTTGCCAGGCGAACCGCCATTTCTCGCAACTGCTCCTCAGTTCGCGCGGAGAGTGGGAAAATCAGTTGGTTGGCCGGCTGTTCCACGTCTTGCTCCAGCCGCTCATAGCTTTCCAGGATCACGTGGGCGTTCGCTCCGCCTGCCCCAAAAGAGCTGACTCCCGCGCGCAGGGGCACGGGCACTCCATCCATTTCTCTGCTTTTCCAATCTTCCAACCGCTGGACTACATAGAAAGGAGAGTTTTTGAAATCGATGAACTCGTTCAACTCAGAAGAGTGCAATGAAGGCACAAGCTGCCGGTGCTTCATCTGCAGAAGCACCTTGGACACGCTAACGACTCCCGCTGCTGCTTCCAAATGGCCTATATTGCTTTTGATCGAACCGATGGCGCAGGTTTGGTTCTCCACGGCGTACGATTTGAAAGCACTGGTCAATCCGCTGATCTCTATGGGATCGCCAAGCTCCGTGCCGGTACCATGTGCCTCGACGTAAGAAATGCTTCGGGCATCAATATTGCCCTTTTCAAGGGCTGACAAAATCAGGTTGGTTTGCGCTCTTGGATTGGGGACGGTATACCCGCTGGTACGGCCACCATGATTGATTACGGCGCTTTTGATCACGCCGTAAATGTTGTCTTTGTCGCGAATGGCCTGGTCGAAAGATTTGAGGAATAGAGCTCCGATGCCCTCCCCAGGCACAGCACCATCGGCGCCCTTTCCAAAACTGCGGCATACACCGTCTTTCGAGAGGCCACCTCCGACCGAACTGATCTCCAGTTTCGCCTCATGTAAGTCCAGATTTACGCCGCCGACGATTGCTGCCGAACATTCCCCAGCGTAAATGGCTTCACAGGCAAGATGGAGGGCCGTCAGACTGGAAGAACATGCGGTGTCCAACGTCAAGCTGGGGCCGGAGAGGTTCATCCAGTAGGAAACGCGGTTGGCGATGGTCCACAGAAATGAATTGGGGTTTATCTTCTTCCCGGTTTGATCTTCTTCACCGTGAAACATTTGATACATCGCCCATACCGCGCCCACAAAAACCCCGATGTCTCGCGACCCATCTGCGCTCGCCAGCATTTCCGGGTAGTAGCCTGCATCTTCAATTGCCTCCCAGGCGACCTCTAGGAAAAGCCTTTCCTGAGGATCCAACATGGCGGACTCTCTTGGGGAAATGTTGAAGAACAGGGAGTCAAATTTATCCACGTCGTCAATGAAGCCACCACGATATTTCTTTGTGGCTCCTTGCTTCGGGCGTAGCTCATAACGTTCCGCGGGAATCTCCTCGATACAATCTTTCCCCTGCCTCAGGTTTTCCCACAGCTCGCTCAAGTTCGTTGCCTTGGGATAACGGCCAGCCATCCCGACAATCGCAATATCTTGAGTCTTGCGGGATTTTCCATTGAGAGCACTTGGGGTGGATTCAGTTTTTCTGGGCGCAAGCGCTGCTGATTGTCTACCGCTTACCGAGGAGCTTTGTAAGTGCCTGGTTGAAGCTGTTACCGGGCGAGAGGTGGATGAAATCGGGTTGGCTATGTTCCTTTGCGAATATGCAGTAGCCAAGTCTCCGGCTACTATCTTCCTGTCGGTGTTGTGGTAGGCGATCAGACGATAGTTCGAGTGGATTCCGCCCAGCGGCTGCAGCACACTGCTTTCCAGGACAATTTCAGGAATATTTACTTTCTTACTGAATAACTCAAGAAGCCTGCTGATAATTGAGTCGATTTGGTCCCGTTTCACTCCCACAGGGATGGCGAGGCGGACCAAATCGTTAATGCTCGTACGTTTCTGCATTCCTACACTGTGTGCGGCGGCACGAATCCCGGTGTTCACGTACATCCAGGCCAGGAATGAGGCCACCGGATATTTGAAGTTCTTGAATTCCGGAATCTGTTTGACATCTATCAAAACGCAGTGGCCCCCGACAGGCTGCACAACCGGAACGTTATGCTCGCGCAACGCCTGCCACATCACCCGCACACCTTGCATTCTGCGCAACACCCTGGCCTCGACTTGCTTGCGATTCTGCAATGACAACGCAATCATCTTTGTATCTATCAAATCGAGGCCAGGTCCTGCTTCTTGAACCAGCTCCTCCAATCGATGAAAAAGTTTGACGTCATTGGTAGCGATGATTCCGCCTTTGTTTACGCAAAAATCCTTGGTCAAGCTGCCGATGACGGCATCCGCGACGGAGAGCATTTCCCGGATAATTGTCCAGACACTCTTACCCGTAGACTTGCTGTCTTGTTCAATCAGAAACTGCGCATTTTCAACAACACGCGTGCCGTCAATGACCAGAGGGATAGAGTGTTTAGTAACCAGCGCTTTCACGTCCCTTAGGTGTTGCATCGAAACGGGACATCCGCCAGCGGCATTGTTGCTGACCTCGATACAGACGAATGCAATCGCGCTGGGATCTTGCGCCACATGCGCCTGCAGTGCCTCCCAGTCCATGTTGCCCTTGTACTGGCTGTGCGAATTCAGATCAAAAACCACAGAATCAGGCAACTCTTTATTTGTGAAACCTTTGTCAATCTGATGAAAGATAGTGCTGGGGAACAGCAGATTCTGGAGTACGAGTCCCTTCCTGGACCACGCTCTAAAGAAAATATCTTCTGCCGCCTGACCCGAGGCGGTGAGCACAAAATGAGCAAAGGGAAATACTGCCCTCAAAGCTCCATCCACGTTCGCCGGTTGCTGAAGTTGCGCATGCAGGTTCCTCATTTGCGCGTCTATTGATGGCATCTGCAGTTGTGCCCAGGAATCAGTCTTCAGATCGAACTCGACGTGTTCATACGGAAGGTTGAGGGGATTGAAGCCGAAGTCCGACAGAAGGCCCGAACGTTCGTTGCCATCAATCACCACCCTCCCCGGGTTTACTGATGAGAATTGCGCAGAGGACTCTGGCTTCGCCGGCTCCGCCAAGGCTGCACCCAGCGGGAGAACTTTAGCGGCATTACTGCTTTCTTCCTCTGAAGTCTGATTCTTCAAAGGATCAGCAATCATCATGATGATGTCTATAACACTGTCGGGATCGCCGCTTCCTACGGGCCGGCAGAGAAAGATGGCTTTGCTTTCAGGGCGAAACTTGTTCTTGAATTGAAAATTGCCTTGGTCATTGAAAATATTTTGCTCACGCAAGTCATCCAAGATTTTGTCAATCTCGGGATCTGCATTGGGGGAAGGATCAAGCTTGCACCCGAGCGTTGCGCCCAAACTCAGAACATCGCATCCTTCTCCGACAAGAATGTTGATAATGTGCACAATCGCAAATTCCAACCCTCCCAGGGGCATAGCTGGGAGATAGAATTCCAGGTCCATCAAATAACCGTTTTCCTCCGAGCACATCGCGGAAATAAGGATGACATTCTGCAGAACATCGTCGAGATAGGTGAGGAAGAGGCGATGCTCAGCGCCGAGCGTGCCGGCAAGAATTTCCTCTCTTGCCTCGTGAATTAACGGGTTGACTTGTCTCCTGGGTTCACACCATTTATCGATAATGGCAACGATATTCCTGTCTATTTCCGGGCTGGAGCCGCAGTGATACTCCTGCGTCTTACATACACCAGATTTCTCGAACTTCGATACCTGGTAGCGAAGACGGCGCATCGGTCCGCCTTCAAGCGTGAACTGCTTGAGATTCTGTATGCGCTGTCCCACGCCAAACGGCGTCGCTGAGAAGACGGTGTCGCCGATTGAGGGAATTTTCCTGTCCGCCAGAATATTGAGCTGGAAGTTTCTGGAAACGCAATACTGATGCATCTCCTCGAGCAGCACAGGCAAATAGTCTTTAGGCCCGGTGTAGGCATACACCAAAACAAGGTTTTTGTTCCGGCCATAGTTGAAATACCCTCGTTTTTCACTGCCAACAAAGAGATTCGGCGCGATCTTTCTCGTCCCGCGCGAAACGCTGCTTTCCCGCCTGTAGCGCGCGTAAAGCGTTTGCACCAGTTCCCGCAACTCGGGATGCTCGTAAGCTTTCTTTTCCAGTATGCGAATGGGTGCTGCTTCCTCAGCGGTTTTATTGACTCGATTTGCCGCTGGCGGTTGCGTTTTGTCAGGGACTTCGACCAGCTTCGGTTTCCAACCGTTGGCATAGGCAAAACCATTTGTCTCATGCAATTCTTCCCCAAACTTGGCGGTGAGCGTCTGCTCATGATTGCAGACAAAGTAATTTGCCAGATCACTGATGGTGAAGTTTTCGAAGAGCAGGCTTTTTGGCAAGGTACCGAAGTCCGCTTCCAGCCTTCTGATTATTTTTAGAACGTTGAACGAATCAATCCCCAGCTCGCCGAATGCAGCAAATGAGTCGAAATCTGAACTCAAACTGCCGGAAACCTCGGAGATAAGCGACTTTAGATACGACTCGGTTAGGCCCCGCAACCGTTCCTGATCAATCATTTTCGACCGCCTGAGTTCCGATTAAATTGGGGAATTCGCCTCAATGGTGAATCAACTGCGCACAGCGTTTTCTCAGGCGCTTCGCGCATCTGGGGACAAGACAAACAGTGTTCGCCGCTGAACTGATTCCACCGGGTTGGCTGGCAGCAGCATAGGTGGTGCACAACTTTGGCATCGCGGGCTTGTCTTTGAATGGTATCTTGCATTGTTTTACGAAAGTGCTGCGAGCGGCGGGCAAGACAATGACGGGCTCCGGCATAGCCCTGCTCAAATCTTGATTGTCTTCCACCTACCATCGATCCAGAGGCCGGTAATCAACACGGTCAGAAGCAGGCTATTTGCAAGATTCACCAGCCACAGTTGCAGCAGACCGTAGTGCAAATGAGGGCCAACAAACCACACCACAGGTAAGAAAAGGAGCCATTCTGTAGCCAAGAAAATAATCATGACTCGCTTGCCATCACCGAGGCTACCTAACGTGCTGCCAAAGATATAAATTAAGCTAAATATTCCAATCATTGCGCCCTGGAGTCGCAACGGAGTCTCCGCGATGGACATCGTGTATGGATCGGAAACAAAAATCGACAGAAACATCTTTGGAAAAAGAAGCATAGGAAATCCCATCAATGTAGCCGCAATGATCCCCAGTTTTCCCGCAGACCATCCCCACTGAACAGCTCCTGCAAGATCGCCCTCGCCCACGGTTCTGCTGACCACGGTTGCGGAGGCAATTCCTATAGATACCGCTACGATAGCTAATATCATTGTGATTCTAACGATAACACTCGCAGCCGCTAACTCGGCCGTTCCCACCTGCCCAATAAACCACAGGAAAACAAGATAGCAACTAACAAAGAAGAACTGCGTAATGTTAATAGGCAGCGTTAACTCAAACATGCGCATTACAAGGGCCCGCTCGGGCTTTGCCTTCAGGAATCCATCCTTCGGGAAACGGAAATGAAGAATCAAACCATTAATGAGAACGCCCACATAAAGAGACGTTGCTGTGCTGATGGCCGCTCCCGTAGCCCCCAGGGCAGGGATACCGAAATGACCGAAGATGAGAGCGTAGTTCAGAAGAATATTAAGACAGTTCATGAAAAGAATTATCAGCATGTAGAGTCGCGGCTTTTCTACACCGGTCCAGTAACCGCTGAAGGCATTGTGCATTCCTATGGCGGGTATGGTGAGGAACAGAATGCTGAGAAACGGTATTCCTATCCTGGTTACATCCGGATCGGAGGAAATGAGTGGAAAAATAAGAGGGGTAACCAGACAGGAGATCACTGCCAGCGGCGCCCCTACGACCAACGCGATCAGTAAGCCTGCGTTGAGCGGTAAACACTCAGTTTCCGTGGAGCACTCGCCTCTTCTACGAGCGACTATACCCCGTACTGAGGAAGTAAGACCCTCGACTGAAGCCACGATCAGTCTGTTGCTGAAGACTGAGAGGCCCAACGCTGCTAGGGCTTTGGTCCCCAATCGTCCAATCATGACAAGATCTATCAGCGCCATCACTAGACTAGAACTTTCAGCGAGAATCAGAGGAAACGCCAACTTGGACAAAGCCGCCATTTGTTCCGACGTGGAGATCAGCGGACGCCTCTGCATAGGCAATGCCGCCGGAATAGTCTGTAGTTGTGACATTTGGTGGTTCAACTTGCCTGGTTCCAAGCAGGGCAACGGCAGTTTAACTGTACGGCTCTGATCTACAATCAGGCCAGGTTCAGGCTTCTTGTTTACTCGAATCCGCGACAAAGCTCCTACAGAATAGACCTCAATAAGGCCGAATCAGCAAAGCTCTTCGTGTTTTCCAGCTAGAATGCAAGCTGCGCGATAAGTCGATAAAGTTCTGCGCAGGAGTCTAGAACACCAGAGGCACGAGCGCCCATGTGTCGCGTCGGTATGCTTCGTACTCGGCGCCAAATGTCTGCTGCAGGATCTTCTCTTCCAGCCGGGTCTTTCGCAGGTAGGCGACCACCAAAAGGCCGGATCCAAGCAGCGCGTGGTACTGGCTGGAGGCGATGGCAGTACCAAAAAACATGCCGAGCACGGCTGTGTAGATCGGGTGGCGCAGAAGCCGATACGGTCCTGTACGGACTAATTCGTGGTCCACTCCGATTCTGACTGCTCTACTCCAGTTGCGTCCTAGATGCCGCCTCGCCCAAACGGCCAGAAGGATGAACGCCGCTTGCACCGTGGTGCCAGCGGCCACAAGGAAATGAAGGCGCTGGGGTAAAAACCAGCCGGTCAGACCGGGCCCCGGCCAGAAAAGCAGAACGAAAGCCAGCATGAGCACGATTTGATGGAACCACTTTGACACTGCGGATTCTGACGTCTTGGCTGGCGCGGAGTTCCGGCCCACAATCGCCCAGTACATATCGGAGCCGATAAAGAGTAGCAGAGCAGGAAATATTCTGCGCCGCCATGGGCTTCTCGCCGCTTCGATGATCAACCACAGCAGCACCAGGCGTATTGTCCATGCCAGGATGTGTTCCCACAATGGGACCCGCGTCTGTGGCACAGGCTCAACAGAAGCGGCTGTGATAGTGGTAACCAATGTGCGTTCCGTATCTACTCGGTAGAGTTTGCTGCCCTCGACCGCTGACCAGCATCAGGGCCGCTTGGATGCTCGAATCGCCGGAACCTGGGATAAGTTGCACAAGCAGATTGGCGCCAGTTCATGGCGCTGTGCTGGCTTGGCTGATATGGCTCGGCGCGGCACCATTCTTCTCCTGGATGAAGCCCAATTTCGCGTGTTGGTATTTCTCTCCGCCCACCCAGGATTCCAGGTGCGTCAGTATGTAATACATCCCCTTTGGCCGTTTCATATTGAACAGCGCAGTCGGTACAAATCCACCCGGATCCATATTATTTTCCACCTCGACTTCGACCTGCCCATTTTCCAGCGGAGTAAGTCGCCATTGGTTGTTTAAGTTCGTCACCCGGAAGTAGCCGTCCCTGGGCGGAACTTTATCCGCGGCCGCGGCAACAGAGATTAAAACTTGTTTGGTGTTCGGATTTTGATAAAGCTGTGCGCTGACCACGAAGTCTCTTTTACTAAAAGGAGAATAGTCGTATTGAAAATAGTAATAGTGAAGTTGGTCGCCCGCTCGCTCTATCTCGTATGCTCCGGTACAACCCTGGACTTTGCACGCGTCGGGGTCCTCCATCCATGCAACGACGCCGGATAGCGTCGAGTGAATTCTGCCGATGGCCCTGAGCTGTAGCAGATCTGAACCGGGGACCTTCAAAGAATAGATTTTTATTCCGTCCTTTGCCTGAACCAATTCCCATTGATTAGAGCCGGAAAATCTCCAAATCAATTGTGCAAAAAAGAGTAAAACTACGATAGAAACGCTCACACGGAACAGGAATTTTGCGAGCCTCCTGTCCCAAGGTTTGGACTTAACTTGCGAACTTTCAGTTTTCTTATCGCCCAATGTCTCGAATTGTGCTGACGTCGCCATCATGTACTCCTCCATGTTTTGTGCAATCTGAAAAATTTATTGGACTCGTCAAACAAGCTACGAGAGATTATTGATGTCGCTGCGTGAGGTCGGCGCTCCTCTGCTTAAGCTGTAGCAATGCCAAGAAAATTGGAGGCGGCGGAGAGAATTGCACTCCCGATGATCTGCATTGCGGGCAGACGCCTTGCTGTCTTGGCTACGCCGCCTTTGACTTCGGAATGAACACGGGAATGGGGCTTTTGCCTCCAACCAATGATCCGGAATGCTGCCGCCACACAAACTCTGCCTGGAGCAAGCAGCGAAAGTTGACAGAGATTGCACGCGTTCGCATTGAGCTCGGTGCTTCGGAGAGGCCGCTGCCGCTGCGCCGTTATCTGCCAGCCATGGCGGGAACAGATTCTCGGTTTTCTTGCTGGATTTGTTCCACCAGTCGAGTCAAGACATTTCCAGGCCCCATTTCGCTGAATTGCGTCACGCCCTGGCTGACGACAAACCGTATGCTCCGGGTCCATTGCACGCAATGCGTGATTTGCTTCACCAACAGCGACTTGACGCCCTCCGACACATTCTGGATCGGATACGGCTGTGCAGTGGCGTTGGCAACGACGGGGATTTGCGGGGTGGCAAAAAACATCGGCGCGAGAAATTCAGCGAACGCCTCCGCAGCCTCTGCCATATATCGTGAATGAAAGGCGGCGCTGACTTTGAGCCGCATATACATTCGCGCACCTCCTTTTTCGAGGATCGGCCCGGCGCGCTTGATATCTTCAACTGGCCCTGACAGCACAATTTGTGACGGCGAATTGAAGTTGGCAACATCGACGCTCGCAAGTCCGTTTTCCTTGATCAGTCTGTCGATTATGTCCGGACTCAGGCCGATCACCGCTCCCATGCCGCCATTTCTGGCTTGCGACATTAGCTCGCCGCGCCTCTTGACCAGACGCAGCCCGGTCAAGAAGTCGAACACACCCGCTGCCAACAATGCATTGTATTCACCCAAACTATGACCTGCCACATAGTCAGGATGCGTGCCTTGACTGACGGCCTTGTAGTAGTGCAATGCATTGGCCACATAAAGACTCGGCTGGGTGAACTGCGTTTCTTGCAAGCGATTCTCCGCATCCTCCAGACACAGCTTCCGCAGGGAATAGCCCAGGATCCTGTCCACCTCTTTCTCGACCATGACATATTCGCGCACTTCGTCGAACAAACCTTGTCCCATACCACGTTTCTGCGAACCCTGACCGGGAAATATGAAAGCAATCATCGAACTCTCCTGTTCTGAATGTTATGCACAGTAACAACGCTCGAAAGTTGAAACCCGCAGGAACTCGACTGGAATTTCCTTTTCGCTCAGCATTGGAATTGCCTCGCGAACAATCAGGCCTGGAGATTCGAGGCAAGTTCGCTCGGCGCAGATCGCCACCAGATATTCCGGCCTGGGCCGAAATTGCCAGAACTGCCATCGCGCTGGATCGTCGGCCAACTCAGGATCAATCGCGATCTCGACCGCGTGCTCATCGGGGTAGTGAAAGCTGAATTTGTCGAGGAGTAATGACAAACCCATGCCACGTGCCTTGATGTACGATTCCTTGAACGTCCAATACTCGAAGAATCGATACTGCTGTTCCTGTTGCGGCACCGCAGCAAGTGCCGCAGCTTCCTGTGGTGCGAAATAGCGATCCGCGATATCAATTGCTGCCGCGCGCGTGTGGAAATTCTCGACGTCCACCCCTAAAGTGCGGCGCTTCGTCACTCCCAGGACGATCAGGCTGTGCGTGTGCGAAATGTTGAACAACAAACATGATTCTTGTGCATGCGCGTTAGCGATGCCGGGTCGTCCATGGGCATTCGCCGAAAAAGCCCACTCCCTGGGTTGGATGTCTACATAGCGTGACAGCACCGTCCTCACCAGGGCTCGAGTAATCAGGTAGCGACGCCGGTCTCTGGCAAAATAAAATCGCGGTTCCTGCTTCTTCTCCGCGTCATCGAGCAGCCCCCGGTAAGCTGAAAGCAGGAGCTCTTCATTGATCTCGTCGTAAAAAGCCAGCCACAAATGAATCTCCCCGGGGAGGAGCGAGATGATCCGGTTCATTCTTACCGGGTCAACGAACGCACGATTCGCGCCGTTAACATTCATGAATGCACATAAGGCGCTTCGACGTTATCCAGGTTTCGCTGGGATAGCCGAAAGCATTGTTGATGTAGGAGACGCCGTCGATTTTCACCTTACGGTTAACATGGCTGTGTCCATAGACGTGAATGCCTGGGTGGAACTGTCGCAACTGCCGATCCAGTTGCGCCGAACCCAGGATAGGATATAGAAGCTTTTTTGCGCTCGGAATGAATCCCGGCATCAAATCGATGCGGGGCAAAAAGTGCGAGTAGGTAATGACTTTGTCCCCCGCCACGCTGCTGTGTTTCTTATTAAACGCCACAAAGTATGCCGCAACATCCTTTTCCGTGAATCCGCTCGGCCAACGGCAGGCTCTGTAATCCATCCATATCGATTTCAGTTCTTCGCTTGGATCGCCGAAGGAGTAGTCGTACCATCCCAGCACCGGAATAATCGATATGCCCCTATGACGAAACACCTGCATCGACGCGCCGATCGACTCAACCAGTGCGCAAATGTCGTCGAACTTCTGCAATGAATTCTTTTCGCGATCCTCACGTATCACCCATAAGTCATGATTTCCTGGCACGAATAACACCTTGTAGAAACGTTTCGCGAGTGTGCTGAGACACCAATCGAGCAATCGTCGTGTATCGGTCACGTCGCCGGCAAGAATAAGCACATCGTCTTGATATTCATCACAAGATAGATTTGCAATCCATTTGGCGTTCACCTCGTAGTCGATGTGGATATCCGATAGGGCAAATATTCGCATTGCGGCTAATCCTGGGGTGCGACCGGTTAATTTCGGATCGACGCTAACAAAGCCGCCAGGTTTTTCTGATCCAGGCCGAAGGGCGTCAGAATCGCGTGCACCGCCGATGTGCTGGTCGCAGGCATCCCGTACTTCAGGAACGTAGCCAAAGTACCGGCCGGGCCGACATCGATATATCGGCGACCACCTTGTTGCTCTAATCGCGCTGTGGTTTCGCGGAATCGAATCGGGCGCCGCGCAACATTCCAGAAATAATCTTCAGACAGGTCAGACAGAATGGCGGTCTGATCGCAGCACGCCAACGGCAATCGGCCTTGCTGGCGCGGGACCGACCGCATGAACGATTCGAACGGAGCCCTCGCTTGGTCGATCCACTGCGAGTGAAATGGGAAGGAAACCGGGAGCCGCTGATAGTCTATATCTTGCGCATCCAAAGCAGCCTCGATCTCTACCAGTTCCGCACATCTTGCAGATACGACGAAATGAGAGGAAAAGTTAACTGCCGCTAATTCACAGCGACCCTTAAAGAAGCCCTCAGCGAACAGCGCTGGATCTGCCAGTACGGCTGTCATGCCTCCAGGTTCGCAGTATTCCTCGAGCGCAAGCGCCTGTCGTACTACGGAGATCAAAGCGTCTTCGACCCCAATGAAACCTGCCACCGTCGCTGCAGCGAAAGATCCTACACTGACGCCCAGGACCATATCCGGTCGCACACCCGCATCAATCAAAGTTTCGGCCAGCGAATATTCCACCATGAATATCGCGGGATGCGTCAGCAAGGTGCGATCGAATCGATCTCCCTTGCCATATACGTCTGAATAGAGAACCTCGATTACGGACCTGCCAGAGAATCGCCGTGGAATATCGTCGAGCCGAACCATCCAGTCGCGGAAAGTCTGGTTCCTCTCAAAAAACTCCCTTCCCATTTGGAAGTATTGCGACCCCTGGCCGGAGAACATGAATACAGTCTCGGAGGCTCCCATTCAACACCTTTTCTTAGAGTATCCAAATCTCTGATATAGGCATCGCTACGGCGCTGCAGTCGCGAAGCGCCGCTGAGCCTCGGTCCAGTTAACCTGTGGCAAGTTTGACTCTCGGCGAATCAATACATGGCACTTACCAAATTCCGTTGTTAATAGAGGAGCTTGGGCAGTAAAACCAAGACCCCCGGTTAGCCCGCAAGACTGCGCGTGCGCCGCCGGATACAAGAGCCACCCGAAAGTGAATCCGTTTGGATGAATGACGGTCCTCTGCGCAGTCTCAATGAGCATCTCAAAGATGCCACGCTTGCGATAAGGCTTGAGTATGGCAAGTTGAGCATAGCGGGCAACACGGTCATTCTTCCCGAAGCGGAGTTTGTAGCGTTGGTGGATTTGGTGGTCCTTGCTCGTTTCGATAACGCTTAATGTTCCTACCGCGTCGTGTTTATCTCGCGCCAGAAAATGCCAAACTCCCGCCTCTACTGGTCCGGGTAGAGGTTTAAACGAGAATCCGCACTCGATCGTGAAGACTTGAGTTCGGACTCCCAACATCTCAGCCCACTGCTGATTGGCATTCACCGCTTCTATTCGGATGTTGGAGATGTCTCCCGCCCCGGGCATCAGAGTCAAAAGGTGATCAACCGTCTCACCAACGGTATTCAGCCGCTCTCCCACAGGGTGCGGGATGTCCACGTTCAGTGCGCCCTCGATGGCCAGTGACATCTCCAGGCGGTCGAGCGAGTCGGCGCCCAGATCCGTCCAGGTGGAGTTTTCGGTAATCTCCTGCTCTTCGACTCCCAGATGTTCGCTGATAATCTGTTGCAAACGCTTCACAAGTTCCTGCTTTGTGTCCATGTCTCCTCCAGTCTGGGAGTACCGGCCCGATCACTGACCCGTCTCCCTGTTGGACTTCATTAGGCTCGAGCTATGCGAGCCCGCTCTTGGCGGTATTCCAATCCGTGAGCGCCGGTAACTGTTCAGTCTGCTGCAGCCACTTGGGATTTCTCCCAGGGAAATAAGCCTTGCTCCACGTAGCGGGTGATGCCTTGCAGATTGCCGGGATCGGAGAACATTTCCCGATTGGCCGCAACAGCCGGTGATTTCAGTTCCTGCAACGGCACACTGATGTGGCTCATGTAGGCCTTGTAGCGTCGAATCGCCATCTTCGAGAGCCGCCGCAACCGTTGCAGATGCCGGCGTACTAAGAGCTCGCTTTGTGGTTCAAATGCATCCACCAGCCCCCATTCGCTGGCGTGCCTCGCCGAAATGGACTGGGTCATCAGCGTGAGGTAATGCGCCTTCTGAAACCCAACGCGGCGTATCAGGAACGGCAGCACGCACGCGGGATAGAGGCCAAACAGCAATTCGGACAAACTGAACTGCGCGCTCTCGCTGGCAAGAACGATATCACTCGCAGCAACAAAGCCTATGCCTCCAGCATTCGCTTTACCGCGCACATGCGAGATCGTCACGTAGGGACCGGTCGCCAGGCGATGCCACAAGTCGTACATCGGCCCGGGACCGTCTTCGTGCTCGTGACCTTTCCTGGATGCGCTCGCGATTGCCTTGAAATCAGCCCCAAAGCAAAACACTTCCGGTGAGCCGCTTAGCACCACAATATTCGCGGACTCCTCGCACTTATCCAGGACATGATTGCACTCAGCCACGAGCTGACCGTTTATGGTGTTGTTAGCTTCAGGTCGGTCAATCTGTAAAGAACAAATCGACTCCTGAAGCTGGACTTGGATCGTCTCGTAGACCACTACACCCCTCGTATTCCCGCTGAACTCTTTTGAACCATCTTATCTAGACGACCTGTGTCATCTTGGCTTCTGCTGCCTGCGCCATCTCCCCCATGACAGCCTGGATACGTTGCATCAGCACCGGATCACTCGTCAGGGCGCTGAAGGGTTTCAGCAGGCTGATAATTTCCAACCTCAGCTTGTGCACGCTCGCATCACGCGCGGCCAATTCCAGGAATGCTGCGCCAAACCCGAGCAACTCCCTCAGGTTGGCGGGTCGCTCGCCGCGAGTGTTTGGATGAGCCAAATCCGGCAGCGCCGATGTGTTCCAGGGCACCGCAATGATCTGATCGGTCTGCTGCAAGAATGAACGCGTGAGTCCGTCGAAGTTGCCCTGCCAGTCACGAAGCAATTCGCAAAATGCCTCTGCTTCCAGCGCCGCCACACTCATTCCTTGTCCATACAGTGGATTGAAACGGCAGATCACATCCGCCACTGGCAGCAGGCCCTTGGGCAAGGATTGCAGTTCGCTGAAGTGCCGATGACGGCTTTCAGCGAATAAGTGGCCCGTGATCTTTCCAAGCATCCTGGCATTCTTGATCGCGTGGTAACACGTCTGAGTGCGTAGCGTGCGCGCAAACTCGATAAAGCTTTCCCGGTCGCGAGGTACATCCTGCTCGCCGTACCAGATGAGAGTGCAAATCCAGCGGTTACCCTCGACCGGCACCATCATGACGGCTGGGTCCGAGAAGCTCATTAAGACTTTCCAATCGTATGGAGCATCTTCCGGAATTTCGAATATTGCTGTTGCATACTGCACGTCAATGCCAACGATGGTCTCCCGAGGCTGTGCATGGCCCATTTCAGCGAAAACCCTGATAGTAAGCTCACCGTGGCCGGAGGCATCAATGACACAGTCCGCAGAAAGAGAACGGCCATCACGCAGCTCCACCCCGGTCACCACCCCAGCCTCGTGTTGCAGCCGCTCGACAGCACAGTTCTGCTCCCACCAGATATTCGCAATGGCCTGAACCCGCCGGCGTATGCACAGTTCCAACAACGGACGAGACAATGAATACCAGTAGAAACCCAAGTCGCGTTGAGGAAAGGGGTCATAACCTGACGCCTCAAAGCGGGTTGTCAGGCCCATCACTTGCTCGACGGCGCCGGCTGCCTTGAACTCATCCACCAGACCGGGCAGCAATGCATCCATCGCGCGGCACCCCCCTGGGAGCAGTCCATGGGGATGCCGACCTTGGGGAGCTCCTTTTCGCACTTCATTGTTGTCAGGCAGCGAATCCCGGTCCAGCACTGTCACACGTTCGAAGGCATCCGCCAGCGCACGCGCAAACAGCAGCCCCCCTATCCCAGCACCGATGACAATCGCGTGTTTTCCCATTTGCTTGATCATGTGATTCCTCCTATGGCGCAGTACAAAGCTCAACCATGGTACCGTCCCAAAAGCCCTCTTTTTTTGGATTCTCGATGCGAACTTTACCGCCTGGTGACAACGAATCGACGATCGTTTCAATATTCACGCACGCTGCCAGCACAGTGACGTATTCATCCCCCCAAAGCCCATGCTCAAAGTCAGCGCGTTCTCAATGGAATGATCGATCGACTTATCTTTCACCCAATTGAGTGTCGAATCGATGGGATTTTCCAGGTTACGCGAGGGATGCAATCGGCCTGTCTGCATCTGCAACAAGGTTGCAATTACCTCCATCGTACCCGCCGCACTTAATCCATGACCGATTAGGGACTTAGTCGTGTTCAGATAGGCCTTCGTCAATCCGCACACACGCAGCGCCTTCAGCTCCGTTTCGTCTCCTGCGATTGAACCTGTGCCATGCGGATTCACGTAGTCGATCTGATCCGGCGACAATCCTGAGGCATCAAGCGCGTTCTGAATCGCCTGCGTCTCTCCCTCAAGGGAGGGATCAGGATTGCGGTTCCCATCCATGACGATTCCCCAACCACTCAAAGTCGCGTAGGGCTCCAGCCCCCGACGGTCAGTCGATTCAACCGACTCGACGACCACAGCGCCACAGCACTCGCCAAATATGAATCCGTCGTGATCGCGATCGAACGGACGGCAGGCCAGAGCTGGCTGACCGTCAAAACGATCCGACCCCATTGCGCCTAGTGCACGCAGGCCCCGGCACTCCCAATGTGACAAATCCATCAGTGCGCCCAGTGCAATGCATACGTCAACTTGCTTCATGAGTACCGCCTGTGCCGCTTGAACAATCGCCAGTTGACCGCTGGCTGACGCGCCGCCTACGGTGTAAGCCAGACCGCAAATCCCAAACTGCGCTGTGCAAAAGCCACACACATCCGAATCCATGAATGACATCGCATATGTGGGCCGCAAAAATTCGGAACGGTCGCGATAGGCTTCATGAATCTGCGCCAATTCGCGCTGCTGAATGTTCGAGCCGCCGACGATGAGCCCGACGCGGCGGGGATCTAGATCGGACAGCCGCGCCTCACTCCACGCTTCTTCCAGCACCACCAGGGCAGCCTGCGCGGAAAGGGAGCATGTGCGCAACGTGCGTTGGGTGATATTGGGAGAAAACGTAATTTCACCAATTTCCGCTCCCATATATCTGGATTGGTGTTGACGCCCCGGGCGCTGCATGACTCCAAATGCATGCTTGCCCTCCAGCAAGGCGGTTACGAACGCGGCTTTGCCTTGTCCTGTCGCCGCGATCACCCCTACTCCCGTAATCGCAGTTTTAGACAGCATCAAGTTTTTGCAGGAATAAATCGGCCAGGTCGCCGATGTTTTTGGGCCCAAACAACTCGATGCGCGGAATCGAAATGTTGAGTGATTCCTGCACCAGGATCGCTATTTCAGCTCGGTCCACCGAGTTGGCGCCCAGATCCGCCAGCCGATCGGAGGCAGTGAACTGATGTACCTCGAGGCCCGGCAGTACCTCGCGCGTATGCTGCGCGATTAGCTCGACAAGCTTGATCTTGTTCATGACAACCTATTACTCTGTTGTTTGCCGTTCTTATTGTAATACTTTTGGTTTGCTGTTCTTGTTGTGATACTTTTCGTAGAGCATCATAGTTCTCCGAAAAGTCGGGTTGTCCCATTTGAAACCCATCTGTTCGTCCAGCCTGATTGCGTTTCTCATCTCATCGGGGACCCAACTGTAAGCAGGGTTCTCGCTCACCGTTCCTAATCTGAAGGCAAAACCATAAGGCTCAAGTGGTCCATAGTGGTGCGTCGAATGCTGAAAACTCTCGATTCCTCCGTCGTGCATTCTCGGAAACACCCCGGGAATATATTGATGCATGTCAATATCAAACTTGATTTCCCTCGTGTGGAACAAGAAGGCAGTGAGTGGGTGGAAAAACGGATGAGGCCACCCTAACGTGTGCCGGAAAAACCCTTCCAAAAAGCCATTTTCTGAAACGGCGATCAAGCCGCTGGGAATCGCATCGTGGTGGTTTCCGTGCAAATACACGAACTGAAATTCGGAATTGTGCCCCAGCCAGTGATTTCTATAGAACCAGGAGTTGACTACTTTCAACCATTTCAGGTGAATGATCCAGTTGAGCGCGCACACAGGCAGAAGAAAGACCACTGAATAGCTGGCATACCTGATCGCGAGATACCATGCAGCAAACAGGACCATATGGGACAGTACTCCGGTGGCATAAGCATGCACGATTTCCAGCGTCATGTTCGTATGTTCTTTGATAGCCCTCTTCCAGGGCGTCTGCATCAAAATCTCGCGGACCATTTCCGTCTTGGCTAAATGGTCAATCAAGCTGATCGTTCTGTATGCAGTTATTCCGATGAAATTGATGTAAAAGAGATAGAGAGCGCCTGTGTGCATCCAGTCCACGTGATGCGGGAGATTTGGCGTTGCGCGAATCAGGAGATTTTCCAACAAGAGCAAGCCAAGAGCAACGAACCATAGAGGCTTTAAATTGCGGAACTTGTACACCCATAGGTAGAAAAGCTCCTGCGGCTGTCTTAGAATCACGGGAACTTGAAGTTCAACGCCATGCCTTATGATGAATGAGACAATCATAAAGCCACAGAGCACATAGCCAATGATCGCCATTGGGTGCCTGAAGCCATAGGAAAGGCCCAGCACCATTGCGGTGATCACTGTCATTAACACATAGTCGATAAAATCTTTTTTGTAGTAGATAATCCGTGGCTTCCTCAGCTTGGTATCTCCATATAGCTGATGGTAGTGGCCCGGATCGGCACTTACTTTCATGGCATTCCTCCTTCGCCATTTCTCAATTGAGAACGAAAATTCAGCGGGGTGTTGTGTGGCTGGATCGCCAAAAGAACTCCACTTTCCACCCGGACACATAAATCAGGGTGTGTTGAGTTTCTTAACTATCTGCAGGCATTACTGTTCTCCAGGTTTAACTGGAGAGATCGAGATCGCAAACGGTCAACTGTTTTTCAAATGTGAGCCAGGTCAGCACAGATGTGCTTGGGCAAACTGATACTAGGGCGATACTGAAACTGAGCTATTTAAAAGATCGGCACCGCCGGGCACGCTCCGATCCAAGAGTAGGGTGTGGTCCGGCTTTTGGTTTCTGGCAATCTCCTCGCACAAGTATTTGGCGAGCAACTCGATTGTTGGACAATTGATGAGGATGGTCGCCGGCAAGTTCAAGCCGAAGAAGCGACTCAACGCATTCAGTAGATCGACCGTAAGAAGCGAATCCACTCCGATTGTCTCCAGGCGGGCATCGACGCGTACCGGTTCCGACGCCTCCATACCAGTGACGCTCCGCACCAGATCCGCAACGTGTTCCAGAACCGCAGCCTGGCGCTGATCATCCGGCAGATCCTTCAGCTTACTGGCCTCGTTAGCGACGGCTTTGCCTCCGGGTGAGGGGATACGTCCTTTCGGACCACCCACCAGCTCAGCCATCAAAGATAGATGGGGAGACTCCGCCGAGCGCTCCATCAGGAGATCGACATCTAGAGGTGCGGCCCATGCCTGTCCGATGTCGATGCTAAGGAGCTGACCCAACATCTCAACGCCTTCCGAAGGATCAATGGGGAGCAGACCCCAGCGTCGGTACAGATTGTGTGTATGCTGGGAACTCATCCCTTCCCCCTTCCATGGTCCCCAATTGATACTTAGAGCTGGAGCCCCCTGCATACGCCGATGGTGTGCGAGAGCGTCGGCGTATGCGTTCCCAGCCCCGTAAGCCGCCTGCCCAGGATTTCCGACCAACGAAGCCACGGAGGAGAAGATTACCCAGAAATCAAGCGGACGATCCTGCGTCAGGGTGTGAAGATTCCAGCTGCCCTCTACCTTCGGTGCCTGCACTCTGGCAAAACTTGTCCACTCGAGTTTCGAAACGGTATTGTCCTCCAGGATTCCGGCAGCGTGCATCACGCCCCGTAACGGCGGCATGATGCGGTCGATCTGGGCAAGCGCTTCAGCTGTAAAGGAAGAAGCTGAACGCCCTGCTCCCTGAGCCTTTGCAGCCAGCGAGTGGCTTCGTCATCCGGTGGACGGCGGCTCAACAATGCGAGGTGGCGGGCGCCAGAGACGACGAGCCACTCAGCCACTTTGCGTCCTAGGGCCCCAAACGCTCCAGTAATCAAATAGCTGGCATCACTACGGGCATGGAACCTGCTCCGGGTATTTCCTCTCCCTAAGGGTCTGAGTCGCGGCACAAGACGCTTGCCACCTCGATATGCAGCCTGCGTGTCTCCATCTCGTGGCCACAGCTCCTCGAGCAATTGCGCCGCTGCATCTTCAAGGAGCGCATGAGGATCCAAATCAACCAGGCCACCCAAAAGCAGGGAGTGCTCGCTGGCAAACACACGCCCAAGCCCCCACAGCATTGCCTGGCTGATTGCGCCCAGCTTACTTTCTCGCTGGGTGCGTTGCGCCCCGCGTGTAACCACCCACACAGGCGGGCAAGCAGTAGCGTTAATCATCGCTTTTGCCAGGTTCAATAAACCAAGGCAGCCAGATGTTTCATTGTCACCAACTGTGCACTCTTTTATCGGTTTGCCGCTTGCATCCAACCCCCACAGGTAGACAGTGCCTTGCCAGGGTGTCCCGCAATCAGGTTGCATTTGAGCAAGTTGTCTTTTGAATTCAGGTTGATTAGCTGCATTGAGGCGCAAGCATTCGCCGTTCTTCGCGGATGGTTGCGCCTTGAACACCATAACCGCATCGTGCCCGCGATCACGCAGCATCCCCGCCAATGCAGCGCCGGTTCCTCCTTCATCGGCGAAAATGAGCCACCGTCCTCGCCCATTCAACGGCGATGCGACCAGCTCGGAATCGGACCACACGATCCGACGGAGCGATTCGTCGAACTTAGCTGCCGTGCCGCCCAGAAGATTACGAGAAGACAGCTGTCGTAAATGGAGCTCAGAGATTGAAAATACGACATTTCCCGACTCATCGAAAACTTTCAACCTCAGGGACATGCTTCCTTCGTTCAAGCCCAGCGAAGAAACCCGGCAATACAGATGTCCTTGCAGTGCTTTCTCCACGCGATCGCCAAATAATCGAAAACCTGAGATGGCGGCTGGCACCAGAACGCTTTGGTCCTTCATATCTGGCGCGATGTTTGCCAGCCTGCTTGCCGCCTGAAGGCACGAATCAATGAGGCCCGGATGCAAGGACTGCCAAGTGTTGTTTGTCAACTCCCTGGGCATTCGCAGCATGGCCAGAACATCATCTTTGCCCAGCCACACACGCTTCAGCCAGCGAAACGTGGGTCCCAGTACATAGCCGTTTTTTGCCTGAAGGGCATAGAAATCGTCCCCCGAAAACTGTTCCGCTGAAGGATCAAGGTTGGAAATCTCCTCAGTAACAGTCCTGGAGACCGTGGTCTCGACTTCTTCATCTTCATCGTCTGACGCCACGATGTGTCCTGTCGCATGCACGCGCCAGCCGGAATGGTCTTCATCCGCGTGGGCGACGCTGGAAATCTTGAAGTCGTATCCGTCCTCCTTCGGAGCGAGTATCAACTGCGCGATACGGGTATCACTTGAGTCGCCCAGCATCATCGGTTCTGGAAACAGCGCGTCGCGCAATTCCAGGTGGCGGCGACCGGTCAGTTGCTCGGCGGCTGCCAGAACACGCACAATCTGCGCTGCGCCAGGCATGAGAAGCATACCCAATATGCGATGGTCCTCCAACATGGGCAGCGATGCCAAATCCACGCGCGCCTCGAACTGGACCTGCTCTAATGGTGAGCGCAAGCGGCGCCCGAGGAGTTCAGCAAGACCCCCGTTGCTCGCCTGAACTGGAGGCGCAAACTGGGCCGGTGTAGAAACAGGTTCCGCCGCCCTTTCCGGCCAGAATTGTCGCTTTTCGAAAACAGTGGTGGGGAGTGCAATCTTTCGTCCTGCAAAAGGCCGATGGCGTTCCGCCCAGTGGACTTCAACTCCACGCGTATAGAGTTGACCAAGACTCTCCAGCATCTGTTCCTGATCGTGCTTCTCCTTTCTCAACGACGCCAGCCAAGTAAGATCCGGAAATGGCAGGCACATTTCACCCAAACGAATCAAGGTGTGTCTGGGTCCAATCTCCAGGAATACTCGGCATCCAGCGTTGTGCAGGACCTGCATTCCCTCGCGGAAACGGACCTTGTTGCGCACAAGATCGCGCCAGAGTCGTGGATTGCTTAGCTCAGCAGGGGTGATTATTTGAGCGGTGGCCGTAGAGACCATTGGGATTGCCGGTGGGTTGTAGGTTGCCATTCCAGCTATAGCTTCAAACGTATCCAAAATGGGATCCATCAGCGGGCAGTGCGGTGCCGCCAGCCCGATCATGGGCCGCACTTCGATTCCCTTTGCCTTCAGCGCATCGCAGATCATCTCCAGACGCTTCCGCTCTCCCGCGATTAAAACGCGCTCAGGAGCATTGTCGGCTGCGATTGCCACTGCGTCCAGATGAGGTTCCAGATAAGGCCTCACAAAATCTTCGCTGGCAAAGACCGCTGCGGATCCGCCTGGTGTCTGGACTGACTGCATCAAGCGGCCCCGGGTCACAACCAGCTTCGCTGCCTGTTCCAGTGATAGGACTTGGGCGGCGACCGCTGCGGCGTACTCGCCAAGGCTGTGACCCATCACCATTGCGGGTTCAATCCCCCAGGCGCGCCATTGTTCAAACAACGCATATTCCAGCGCGAAAAGCGCTGGCTGCGCAAACTGAGTCTGATTCAGGATCTCTGGATTCTCACCGTGAATGATGCCGATAAGAGATGTCTGAAGCAGGGGATCAATGATCTGGGCACAGCGCTCAAGAGCGCCCCGAAAAACCGGTTCAACCTCGAACAGCTTGCGTCCCATGAATTGATATTGCGCTCCCTGTCCTGTAAAAAGGAAGGCGATCTTCCCTGTGGATGACCCGGATGTAATTGGCCGTGCTGCTATCTCACCCATCAATTCCCCAAGTTTTTTTCGCAGGACATCCGTGTTCGCAGCCGTGATTGCGGCTCGAACCTCATGGTGAACGCGACCCGTATTGGCCGTGTAGCACAAATCGTCAATTTTAACTGAGCGCCGCGACAGCATGCGGCTGTATCGCCCAACAAGTTCCCTTAAACCCTCAGGACTGCGTGCCGAAAGTGCTAACAAACGGTGCACTGGCAGCAAGCTCATTTGTGTTCCGGCAATCGCCTCTGGCGCCTCTTCCACAACCACGTGAGCGTTCGTGCCTACGAATCCAAACGAACTCACGCCGGCAACACGTCGCTTCCCGTTCCGCGGCCACGGTGTCAAGCAGGTCGGAATACAAGCTTTGCTGGTCGTGAGCGAGATATGCGGATTGACCTCCTCCAGGTGCAGATGCGGAGGGATCTCTTCGTTTTGAAGAGAAAGTATGACTTTGATCAGCCCGGCTACACCCGCTGCTGATTCGAGATGACCGATATTCGTCTTCACCGAGCCCACCAGGAACGGATGCCTCGCATCCCGTCCTTCTCCAAGAACCTTACCCAGCGCCTCAAGCTCAATGGGATCACCCAAAGCTGTGCCGGTTCCGTGAGCTTCGATGTAGTCAACTTCCGAGGGACGTATTCCCGCCACTTTCAAGGCCTGACGCACCAGAGCCTGTTGTGCCAGTCCGTTGGGCGCTGTCAGGCTACTGCTGCGGCCATCCTGGTTCACTGCGCTTCCGCGTATGAGTGCCAGAATGTTGTCTTTGTCCCGAACAGCGTCGGAGAACCGCTTCAGAACGATCACTCCGCAGCCTTCCCCTCGCACGTATCCATCAGCCCCTGCATCGAAAGTCTTGCACCGGCCTGTCGGTGACAACATCCGCGTCTTGCAGAAGGAGATGGTGATCTCAGGAGCAATAATGACGTTGACTCCTCCGGCCACCGCCATTTGGCACTCTTTTGAGCGCAAAGACTGGCAAGCCAGGTGAATGGCAACTAAAGAAGAAGAACAGGCCGTATCGATGGCCATGCTGGGCCCTTGGAACCCGAGAGCATAAGAGAGACGACCAGCGGCAGCCGACGTCGCCTGACCCGTACTGTCGTGTGCATTAACTCGGGAGGGATCAGAGGAAGTCCCTTTGACGCTGACGAAATCGTTACTGTTCATAATGCCCACAAACACCCCCACATTGGACGGGTTTTGCGGGTCAGGAGCTTGACCAGCGTTCTCCAGGGCTTCGACCGTAACCTCGAGCAATAACCGCTGTTGCGGATCCAACACCGCCGCCTCACGCGGAGAAATCCCGAAGTAGGCAGCGTCGAAAAGATCGATCGAATCCAGGAAGCCGCCCCAACGTGAGTACATCTTCCCCGGAGTTTCAGGATTTGGATCGTAGAAATCACTGATATTCCAGCGATCGGAAGGTACCTCGGTGATTGCATCGACACCGCCTCGCAGAATATGCCAATAGTCCTCAGGGGTTGCAGCACCACCAGGAAAGCGACAAGCAAGACCAATGATGGCAATCGGCTCCGCCAGTTCTGCACTATTGGCTTGCGGCAAGCCGGAAGTTCCCTCTGGGATAACGCTCACAACGGAAACCATTTCAGCAACGGCTGAGTCAGACGCATTCTCCCGACTAGATGCCGCTTCCGGGGCTGGGACAGAATTTGCGATACCTTCGGATAAGAGATGGTCGGTTAACTTTTCTATGGTGGGATAGTTGAACAAGAGCGTGGCGGTGCAGGGACACTGCAAGGTGAGCCCAAGCTCTAATGCCAGCTCTGTTGCCATGAGCGATGTCAATCCCAACTGGCGTAGCGGCGCGCGGCAGTCCACGGCAGCCACATCTGGGATCTTCAGAATCCGGCCTGCCATTCCCTGGAGGTGATTCAGCAAGAGCTTCCGTCGTTGCCCTGAAGGGAGACCTTTCAGTTGCTCAAGGAAGGAGCCACGAGCGGCGGTTCTCGGCATATCCGGTTTGGTCGGCCAAGCGGCCAGCGTTCGCAAGCTGCCCGCGAGATAGGCCTCGCGACAGCGCTGGCGCTGGATTTTGCCGCTTGAAGTTCGAAGCAACGCGCCACGCCGCACTACAGCGGCCGCACTAACCGCGACTTCGTGGTCTGCGGAAATCGCGTTTCTCATGGCGTCCAAAATTTTTTCGTACCCGCCTACAGACGGGCGCGGGGCCGCTTCCACCAGCACCACCAGTTCATCTTCCCGCGGTCCGCTAAAAGCCGCAGCTCCGGCCACTTCAGGATCGGCCCGCATGGCCGTCCACTCCACGTCCTGGGGGTAGACATTGCGGCCCTGAAAAATCAGGAGATCCTTGCGGCGGCCGAGAATATATAGCTCGCCCTCAGAAATGAAGCCCAGGTCTCCTGTGTGCAGAACGTTTCCGGCTTCTTTCCCTTTCTGAAAGGTCAACGCACTCCGCTCCGGCGCGCCAAAGTATCCGCGCGAAACTCCTGGACCAACCACCACAACCTCGCCGGCCCTATCCGGCGCGGCCGCCTGTCCGGTTTCAGGATCGATGATGGAAATTTGCGTTCCCGGCGGAGGAACACCACATCCCACGACTGGATAAGATCCTGGCCCCAAACCGAGTGCCACCTTGCCAGCCTCCAGCGCTGCCTTGTCGAGCCACAGGCGTTTCGCGCCAGACACGCGCGGGCGCATCGTCACAACCAACGTGGCTTCCGCCAAACCGTAGCCCGGCATTAACGCCTCCGGCTGGAATCCGGATTCGGAAAATGCCTGAGCGAATCGGTCGAGAGTGCTGGACTGGATCGGCTCAGCCCCAACGTATGCGACTCGCCAGCTACTCAAGTCCAACGCGGCGCGCTCCTCCGGGCTGGTTTGAGCCGCCGCCAATTCAAATGCGAAATTCGGTCCTCCACTCACGCTGGCGCGAGTTTTTGAGATTGTCTCCAACCAGAGCTGGGGACGACGCGAAAAATCGGCTGGAGCCATCAACGTGCAGGGACGGCCATCAAATACGGGCTGCAACACGGTTAAGAGGAGACCCATGTCGTGGTACAAAGGCAGCCAACTTACAGTCCTTTCGTCCGGGGCACATCGGAGGAACCACTGCAGCGCTGCGCAGTTGCTCAACAGATTGCGGTGATCCAGTTGCACACCTCTTGGTTCGGTGGTTGATCCAGAGGTGTATTGAACGACCGCCAAGTCATGCGGGCTGATGTCCGGAATCTTCCACGTCTCAGCGTCGCCGCTTGTTGAGCCCAGGTATCGGATAGGCTGGCTGGAGGAAATGCTGGACATCAACTCCTCGGCGGACTCCTTCAAGTGGTCTGGCACTAGGGCGGCCGCGGGATTAGAGTCGCTTAATACGAGTTCCAACCTGCCCAAAAGGCGCTTGCCGCGTGGTGCGGGGAGCGGCACCGCGACGGCCCCCGCCAGAACGCACGCCCAAAGTGCCACAAGGTACTCGGGACCGGGAGGATACATCAATAACACGCGTTCGCCCTTCAATCCCTCGGACTGAAGCTGGGAGGCGAGAGCACGGGCTTTACGCTCCAGAGTCGCCCGGGTCAGCGTCTCCTCGCTGGTTTCCGTCAAAAAGCTATAGGCCTCTGAATCCGGCCGTTCTGCGGCGTAATCGAGAAACAACTCAGCCAGCGTGCGCGAAGTTTGAGCCGACATATCTTGTCCTTCACTTTTTGCAGGGCTGCCGCTGCCTGCAACTTCCAGGCTCCCATGGGAGCAACAGCGTCCATGTCGAGATGCCGAAGAACCCCGCATCGAAGTTCTCCACATCAGCGATGAATGCGCCGAAACGGGTGGAAATCTTTCCTGCGGCACGGGGAGTCGGGTGATAAAACGCGTTGATGTCAAAACGGCTGGCTGGGATTTCCGTGATTGGATCTACCCCGTCAACAAGCAACTGCCAGAACGCCTGCGGATCCTTCGCCCCGGGGAAACGACAACCGATACCGATAATCGCCACCGGTTCAGCATGTGGGATGTTCTCGTGGATCATAACGTATTCACCGAATAGACGGGGAAGTAGCCGACCTCGCCGCAGCGGAACTTGTCCGCAAGTTGCGGGATCTCATCGAAGCCGTGGATGCGTTCGTCAACCTCGGGCATCCACCCATGTTCCTCGGCGTAGGCCACTGCTGCGAGCGCTTGCGAATGGCGCGCATAGTGCGTATGAATCAACTGGTGCCGTTCGATACATTCGACTGCCCTGAGATAAGTGATATTCATCCCTTCCTTCCAACCTGCCGTGGTAATGATTCCCTCGCGGCTAAGCGCTTTGGACGTCGCACGGAAAACGGGAGAGCCAATGTAGTCCACAAAAATCTGCACGCGCTCACCACCCGTTCGCTCGTCGACTTCACGTAGAAACAACCTCTCGGCCTGAGCATAGGCGCGCCGGAACGAGCTATCTTCCGCGTAGCGTTTCTCGTCGAAGAAGAGCTGTCCAAATGGTCGTCTGTCTACTGCTGTGATTCCGGCTTTCCGGATCTGCTCCAGATGCGGCGGGTGGCCGGAGAGCATAACCGTGCGACAGCCCCATCGTTGTGCGAGTTGCAATTGAGCCAGTGTCGTTCCTCCGCCCCAGCCCCAAACGTGTGGATTTGGGAACTCGTCAACTCCCACCAGCAGACGGAAGGTTCCAAGGGCAAGCTCCATGTTGGACCAGGCGGTGACATAGCGCACCGTAAATGCCGCCCATTGGGCCAGCGAATACCGCGTTCCCGCGGGAACCGGAAGCAATTCGCAACCTTTTATCTTGATCCGAGTCGCCAGACAGCCCATCGTTCCAGGCGCATCGTAGGCCAACATGCGCTCTGGATAACCAAAACGGTCGAGGCCCGACCCGCCGCAAGTGATTGCGTTCTGGCCGGGTTTGAGCCCGCGCACCCCTGCACCGACCGCTGCAACCCGAACCACGCCTGAATTTCCCAGAATGACCCGCTCCTCGCCTCGCGGCCCGCAGATATCAATGGGACGACGGGAGAGGGCGTGCTCCATGTTGCCTTCCCAACACCCAAAGAGAGGCTCAGCTAACACTTCGTCCTCAGCCAGATCGGGAAGTTCGAAATCCTCTTTTACCAACTGCCCGCGCTGTCCGTTCTGGTCAGGCGTGGCAGCGTGCAGAAACCACCCTTTTGAGGAGTACGGCATGCCTATTTCTCAGTTCAGGACGCTCAAGATCAAGCCCGAAAAATGTGTGCGCCAGGTCGCAACTTAACCTCGGGTTGCTCGGATAGATTGACACTTTCTTCTGCAAGTACCACTGTCATCAAAACCTCGAAAGGCATACCCGAGTGGTTCCGGGTCGTTCGCCCGAGTTTGCCGATTATCTGCTGGATCCATCTGGTTATGGACAATCAGAGTTCCCTTCGCCGCACAAGGTGGTGGTGGCACGGTACGGCGAGAAGGCGCGAGGCTGGCTATGCCTATGCCATCAAGTTCAACGACTCTGTCACCATCGATTGGCAGTTCACCCGGAGAAAGGCATCTGAGAAGTTCGGTTACAAAAGAAATAACATTACGCGGTTAAAGACCTGGATGTTTGCGGAGACGAGTTTCTGATGTCTCAAATATGTCTCAAGGAAACGGTATTGCCAAGTCGTGCCACGCCGCTTACTCCTCGCGGAGCAGGATCAGGGGATCAATCGACAGTGCTCGTTGCGCGGGAATCCACGTAGCGAGCAGTCCCAGCAATAACATAGCAAGAACGGCGCCCATCAATACCAGCGGATCTCGGGAAGTTGCCTGATACACAATGAAGGCCAGCACCCGGCTCGCCAAAATCCCCAGGAGCAATCCTGCCGCCGACCCCAGGACGAGCAATTTGACTGCGCGTCCCAGCGCCGCACCTAACACTTGCTTACGCTGCGCGCCGAGCGCGATACGAATTCCGAGCTGCCGCACCCGCTTGCTGACCGCATAGGAAGCCGTTCCAAAGATGCCTGTGATGCTCAGCATCGCGGCGATTAGGCCCAGCACGCCAAGCGAAAATGTCGCCATATGGGCGCCAAACTGAGCGTGCTCCAGTTCCTTGGGCCAAGTTTGGATGTACACAGGTAGCCCTCCATCCAGGTCTCGCAGTGTGTTCCTGATGGCTGGACCCAACTGCTGCGAATCTCGGCTCGAACGGACCACCATCCACGTTTCACTCGATGGTGACTGCGACAATGGGAGAAACATTGCCGGCTTTGGATCCTCCATGACAGATCTATATTTACCCTGTTCGACTATGCCCACCACCTCGATGCGCGTTCCATTCTCCAGCTTGTAATATCCGCCCATAGCGCCGCTTACGGAGCCAAAGATTTTGCGCGCGAACTCCGCGTTGACCACCGCCACGCGCGACGCATCCTCGTCGTCATGCCATGTGAAGCTTCTCCCAGACAGCAGGGCAGTGCCGGCCGCGTGGAAATATTCCGGAGATATCTTGTACAAGAAGGCCTCAGCAGCGGCATTCGCTGGCGTCAATTCTGTGGTCTTGTCAAGAAAGACAAGCCCCCTGACCGAGCCCGCGTATAACGGCACCGGGTTAACCAGGCCCGCTGACTCTACACCCGGAATTGCCTCCACGGCATTCAGCATGCGCTTTTGCATCGCGGGTCGCCGATCGCTACGGTAACCGCCCATCAACAGATCGGTATCTGCCAGGATTGCGTTCTGCGGTTCAAAACCGAAATTGGCGTGCAGCGAGCGCACCATTCCACGCACGGCAACCAGGGAGGAAGTGACCAACACCGCACAGATGGCAATTTGACCAACCAGCAACACCTCGCGTAAGCTAATGCGCCGCCCAGCCCTGCCGCTTGATCCTGCCTTGATGACCTCATACGGATCGGTCCGAAGTATCTGCCGCACTGGTACGGCGCCAAAAATGAATCCACTCGCCAAAGCCAGCAACGCAGCTACTCCATAAACATTTGCGTCCGGATTCACAGGCAGATGAAGGGGATATCTGGTGAATGGCTGCCACGCGCTCAAAGCGCGCAACAGCACCACGCTGCCTGATATCCCGACAGCGCCTCCGATCACTGAAATCAGCATCGCCTCAGTGAATAGCTGTCGCAGAATGCGCGGGCGGCTCGATCCCAGCGCAAGCCGCAAGGACACTTCCCGGGAACGGTCAGCGGCGCGCGCAGCAAACAGACTGCCCAGGTTGGTGCATGCGGCCAGCAGAATCAACCCTGACAGCAACATCAATCCGCTTAGAAACGCTCGTATCGGACGCCCCAGGTAATCGCCATATAGATTTGGACGCCCCAGGCTAAAGGTCATGTCCTGGTCATCTTTGGGATAGCTCTTTTCCAGATCTGCGCCAATCGAGTTCAGATCGGCAATCGCTTGCGCCGGAGTGATTCCCGCCTTCACATGTCCGACCACCGAAAAAACCCAACGCTTCCCGCGCTCGTTCAGCTCATTTTTTCCCTCGAGCTGTTCCCGATTGATTATCGGCACAAAGAAATCGGGAGAGAAAAACACAAGAGTCCCGCGAAACTCTTTCGGCGCCACGCCCGCAATAGTAAATGGATTCTTATTCACCTGAACAACACGGCCCACCACGCCAGGATCATCGTTAAAATGGCTGTGCCAATATGCGTGGGTGAGCACGATGTATGGGGCGCTGTTCGCGCCATGCTCATCCGAGGCGTGAAACAAACGGCCAAGATACGGCTGAAGGCGTAATCCGTCGAAGTAATTCCCGGTCACCAGCCCGACCCAGGCGCTGGATGGATTTCCATCGCCCGTATCGAGCCCTGCTACAGCCCCGCCGCCCGCCATCAGTTCATCGAAACTGCGGTTGCGATCGCGCAGATCGAGATAGTCTGGAAAGGACTGCTCACCCGCCTGGTCTTTACCGCGGAAGAGTTGGTACAGGCGCTCTTCCTCAGGCAGATTCAGCGGGCGCAGGATAAAGGCGTTTAGGACACTAAAAACTACAGCGTTTGCGCCAATTCCTAGGGCCAGCGTTAGAACTGCCACGATCGTGAATCCGGGAGACTTGCGCAAGACGCGAAGGCTGTAGCGCAGATCACTTCCGATGAATTTCATATTCCCTCCCGCTGAAGGGGCAAGGGCAGGGTAGGTGGATCTGTCAGGGTAGAGCGCTTTTTAAGTCCATTTCCGAAATGGCACCGCCAGACCAAGCCCTTTCGTCTTTGGCTTTCAAGTGGCGCTCGTTCCAAATTGATTCCGCGTGAATATATCACACGGCCTCCCTGAAGGTAAAGACGAACTCCGCGGCGATCACACGGTGTCCTGAGAAAGCCCCGGTCACTCGGAGCACAGGGAAGGAGCTTACGCGTGCCGAACGGACTTCAGTTTCGATTACAAGCATTCACTGCCGCAAATTGAACACAGCTTCGCTTTTCTCACTTGGGAAAGAATTTTCCACAAGCTTGAGTGGCCGACTACCATGGCGTTAGTAGCGTTCTTCTACACCAAATGCGGTTGAAGATGTGTGGCTCTATCGGATTTTTTTAATAAACAAAAATTCAACGACGGAGGGATCAGGTGAGTTCGAAGAAGCTCAATCTGCAAGCTTTGACCTTAGCTTGCCAGTTCAAATCGAGAACGCTCCAGGTCATCCACTAATAAGGCTCTCCGAACAAGGAAATCTTCTTTGGCGACGCGCCTCGGACGTTTCCAGTCGTCTTGCAATCATAGCCTTTTCTTCCTCAGACAGCCTCGCAACGGGTGGCCCCTTCGACTCGTTGCTGTCGTGTCCTCGCGCTTCCTCTTTCACAGCAAACCTCGGTAAAGATAGCCTGGCTTCGGGCGAAGAAAACGACAAGGCCGCTGACAAGTTGCTCCGGCACACAGGCTCAATAAACATGTGACAGTACATTGTTTCTTGCGCGTCTGGCCCAACAGTTGCTCCGTCAACAACTGGGAGACAGCTTCGAGGCATATCATTCACTTCCGGGCTGAAGTGCTCGCACCATCCGTTTGTACTCCAGGGAGAAAACATAGAAAGACATTCACGTACCAGCCCGTGCCAACGGCTTTGATCTTCCAAAGTTTTGAAGCGGATCTCTCCATGGCGCACCCTGATTGTCTCCACCAGTTCGCCAAACCGTTCTCTCAGTTGGCTGGTCAGCATCTTCTTGGCTCGCCGATACTGATCCGCGCCCGGAAAACGTTGTGTCACCAGCTCAAACGCGGCTTGCGTCTCCGGTGTCGAATAGCTGTAGAGGAGCCGGTTCATCCCGACACACACATAAAATGACGACATGGACATCGCAATCTGAACCAGGTGTTTGATGTAGCGGACGACCATGTCCCTCAGCGAACGGCTGTCTCTCTGCTCCTGGGCTCTTTCGCATGGCTCTGCCTCCAACATAATCAGCCATTGGAAAGCGTCCAGTTCTTGATGGCTGATCCGGCGAATCGGCCCGCAGGAGTGGTTGTATCGCCAGTAAAACCGCCGCTTCTCGCGGCGACATTGGACAGAAAGTTTATCCAGTGCGCAGGTGAGAATCTCGATTGCACTTGTCCGGTCCTGCGCAATGAAATAGGCCAGCTCAAAGCCTTTTTCTAGTGATTCACTTTGGTCCAGCTGCTCAGTCTGACTCACCATCCTGTTTAATTCGCCTTTCCGGGTCTTGCCTGTTGACGATGGTCCGACAAGATATGTCGATGTGAGAGATCGCAGGGTCGGGCTTTTGCCCAAGGGGAGAAGGGCCTAAGTATCAAGTCTTCCTGCTGGAGGGTTTTCTATTGCTCAGCTTTCCCCGATCGATTCAATGAGCGATGAACTCCGCGCATTGCTCAGGCAGTGGCTGCAACCTGGACGACAGAGCCATGCCGGATCCCGACAACCGGCTCGATGTCCTCCATCTCGACCTCGACGGTGACGCTCTTCATGATCGTGTCGAGCGTGAGTACGACGCGAAAATTGTTTTTCTTGCGGAGCAGCACGCCCTCCATTCCGGCCATCACCCCGGAACGAATGCGGACCCGCGTTCCGACGGTGAGATATGGATGAGGCTCGATTTTTCGATATCGAAGCCCCTCACGAAGAAAATGGATGTAAGACTCAGGGATTGGCAGGGGCTTCGGCCCACCTACGATCGATATCACCCCCGGTACCCTTAGAACAGGAACACGTTCGATGCAGCCGATCCGTACGAAAATGTAGTTCGGGAACAAAGGGAGTTGGAGCGTCCCTCTTGACCCGTCCTTCCATTGACGTTGCTTCTGATAAAGAGGAAGAAAGTTCTCAATCCCCCGAAGAAGAAAGTGTGATTCAATTCGCTTTTCATGGCGTGGCATGGTAAACACGGCAAACCAGTTCTTTGCCTCACCCGGATCATGAGAGCCAAATTGAGGACATCCACAGCTATCGCTCATGATCTTGCCCTTTTGTACGCTGAACACAGCTCCGCTTTTCTCACTTGGAAAGAAAGTTTCCACAGCAACTGCGTCTCTGGGTGTACTCGTTTTTGCGCCATGCTTTGAGCGCAACGTGACTTCGCTCGTTTGCTCCTAAGCAGTGCCGCTTGTCGCTAGGTTATCTGCATGTCTTCGAACCACTTCCGACGTCAAGCTGGCCGTTAGCCAGCAAGATACGAACGAGGACCGGATCGACCCCGGCTTCAATGCGCACCTGCGCCTGGCGCAGCTCAATGTGAATCATACCCGGATACAGGTCGGGGAGCAGCCGATCGGAGTTGAGGGGAATGGTTTGCGCGAAATCTTTGCCAGCCTACTCTCCGCTGTGACCTGCACGGGCAACAGCTGGACTACGTTACTAGTGCTCAGCGGCCCGGCCTGATACAGCTTGCGCCGGTAGAACACCTCGTTGGCGTTAACGCCGTGCGCCCGCGCCACCGATGCCCCTTGCAGCAACGTCTCTTCGACAAGGCGCCGTTGCTCTACGATGCTGCGCGCTGCCGCTTGGCCGTCGACGCTGCCTTTACCGTAACCACGTGCGTGGATGTGTCCATCTCCGCTCCAAGTGGGCACCAACTTCATCGCGCCCACATGCAGAAGATGACCTTCCTTCTTCTCTTTGTCTAGACGGCCTCGCCCGGACGCTTATTCTCTTAATGTACTCAGTGCTGCCGCATCGAGACTCGGCGCATCGGTTTTAGGATATTTATCATTGAATCATGGTGTCTACAACTGTACGTTCCGAGTTAGAAGGACTGGGCTACCTGTTCTGCATGGGACCGAAGTACAGGTACGGCTCGGGATCTCTTGGCTCCCTGGATCAAGATGGGGTTGTAGATTCTCCGATTCTCCTGCGCATGATGACCGGCCGGTTCGGCTACTCGATGCACAGCCACGGCGAACGTCGTTTCAGGAGTTCACCCAAGGCCTAGCGAATCACCAGGGGGAACCTTTTACGCAGGAACAGACCAAGTGGTTTCTGTTGTTGGCCATTTGGATTTAAGAAGTCCCCGGCGGTTCTTCACTTCGAATTTCCGCAGGATATTGGAAACATGAAATTTTACTGTGCGATCAGAGATTCCCAGCGAATTGCCGATCTCCTTGTTCGATGATCCGCTGAGCAGAAAAGCGAGGATCTGTTCTTCTCGCACCGAGAGCGGCTTAGCATTCTGGCCGCCTTTGCGTATCACATGCTCAGCCAACGTCGCACGCCGCAGCCATAACCGGCCGTTCATTACGGACTCAACCGCCTGGACGAGGTCTGTATCTAGATTTGCAAGCCGCACGATTCCTCGTACGCCCAAATAAACCAGCCTGAGTTCTTCGGCTTCGGTGTGTAACCCATCTGTAAGGATCAATATCGGCCTTCCCTGCCGCAAGCCGTACTTCGTGATTGTTGCTATCCATTCTGCTACTGAATATGCATCAACAATCAGCATCCAGTCACATCTACTATTGTCTGTCAAGTGATTCTGAGAAAAACGCTCTACGCGATATCGAGAAAGCACTTTCACAATGGTAAGATGCACAAGCGGATGGTTAGTTAGGATGTAAATGACGGTATTGACGCTTTTGTCGTGCACGCGCTTACCGCTTGTTTAGATACGAGAGTGGAATTCTACATGCGCTAACGTCCCTGTCAAGGAAAGCTAGCGTAATTTGACGGTTTTGTAACTTGAGTCAGGATTGCGTTAAGTGTCCTTTCTCCTACATGGGTATCGGTTTGGGTACTTCTAAGTGACCTGCCCCCCCATTTTTAGTTCAGTGATAATGAAGGCTTTCCCCGGGTTTTGGGTTTCGAGCATAGCACTTCCAAGTGGATGAGAGCAGCCGTCGTGACTGTGGGAAAGTGGGAAACGCGAAGCGTTTTCCACAGCTCCCGGCCGCCGTCTTTTCCACAGCTCCCGCCCGCCCGGACTGCTGTCGGCGGAATGACCTCACCTTTTGAATCGCTATTGAGGTCACACTGGTCAAGCATCCACACCGCTGCGTCATAGAATCCTGGGTTGTCTTTGACGGCAAAATACGATCCGGCGTGCGCACAAGAGATTCCTTTGCCAAACGCTCCCCAAATGTTGTTCTGAAAACTCGTTAGGGCAATGGGATCAAGAGATGTGGCGTCTCTTGATCCTCCGCGTGGGCGCAAGGGCTTGGAAGCGAACTAAGATTCTCTGTGACCAAGAAATAAGCTGAACCTGCGTCTACGAGCGGTAGCGCCGATTCGCTAACTAGCTTTCTTCTTCTTACGCTCCGCCCATCTCCGCTTCATTCCTTCCGAGATGCGCCTCCTGGCGGCTGCGGTCAGGCGGCGCCGCTGGCGTCTGCTGGTCGCGCCACCCGCCTGTAGGGCCGCAATGGCGCGGATCAGATTCTTTCGCTCGTTTCCAAGCTCCACAATAATCTCGTCGATTGTCAATCCTCGGTGTCCTTTCAAAGACGAGAAGATTATAGATCGCTCACGCGGCCCTTTAACCCTTAGCTGCGATTATCATCTGGCGGATGCCCTTCGCTTATGTTCCGGCCACGCGGCAATATCTCTCGCAATGCCCATTCGATACGCTTGACCGCCTGCGACACAAGTTGGGCACGAGTAGCGTTTGCATCTTCGGTCCCGTAGTAGGCAACCACAGCCAGAGCGTTCCGGACATGATGATTCATATCGGCGATTGTGGAAAGGCGGTCCTGCATGACTCTGCGCTTCTCCAACTGGCAGATCTTGAGGTGTAGAAGGAGGGTTCCCGCAAGGGCTCCATTGATCAAGTTCGACAGCAGGAGAATGCCCAGTCTCGGCATGCCGCGACGCAATAGCAAGATGTCGAGTACGAGACCGATGGAGCCAGCGATGCCGCCGGCCGCCAAGCAGAAAAGCAGTTTCGTTGCTGGTCTTTCAAAAGTCATTTCTTTCACGCGGTGAGGCCCAGCCCACCGTCTTCGCATTGCTCGGACTCATCGACCTTGGCGACCTCTTTCCGCGCGGCAGTGATTCCCCCTAGTTGTTCTTCATAAGCGTGCCGCTCCTTCTTGCTGTCGCGGACTGGCAGGAGCTCCGCATGGCCCGGTGGGAAGGCGAAATGGTAGACGAAATCCAGCCGCTCTTTGGCTAGCCTGGTTCCGACGACGTCTTTCGCGTATTCTCTGCAGAACTCGCAAAAGTCTTCCGCCTCGATGACGGTTCGCTTGCCCTGGCCGTTCCCCACTTCTCTCGCTCGCAGCCAGCCGCGGGTAATCCAGTCCTGGACTTTTTCCGGGCGAACATGCAGTGCCACGGCCAGCGTGTACTTGGTGAAACTGTCCTTGCCCATCTTGGCGTTTGCCCCCAAGCGCTGCAACATGTGCCAGATTGAGCTTTGAGACCGGCGCATCAGTTTCGAGATTTCATTTACAGGATGCAGGTCAATCAGCTTAAGCAGGCGTTGCTGCTCCTGTTCTGTCCACGAGCGGTACGGGCGTCGCGATCGGATTCCCATGCTGCGTGCGAACCGTCGGCAAGCCCATCGCGGATTGCCAGATTCCTGGACCAGCCGGGTAAGCAGGGCGCTCAACTCGGCTCCGCGAGCGGCCCTGTTTGCGCGCACGAGTTCACGGGCCGCTTTCGACCAGCGGAATTCGCGGCGGCGAGACTTCCCCTCTTGGTCACCGAGATTTCTCGCAAGCTCAGGACCTCTCGATGTGGAGAAATCGCCGCTCGAACAAGGAAGTGGAATCTGACGGCTTGCTTCGCTTGGGCTTGCTGACTTTTGGCAATTCAACTTCATAGTCGGTGCAAACAGTTCTACACCGGCACAAGCCTCCGAGGTGTGGCGCTATCGGAGCACACTCAACGAGCGCCAAGGCGCGAACGAGCTCTAGGAGCAAGCAATGCGCTCAGATTATTTGGAGTTGCTATTCGCCGGCGACTACTTTGAACGTGAAGTGATACTTAGTGTCGGCTGAGCGCAGATGCACCGTATAGTAGGTATCAGGTCTTAGGAGATCAGACGGCACCACGATTTCAACGATTGAGCCGGCGTCCGTCCGCACTGCCTGGAGAAAGTTCAAGGTCAGAAGGGTTTGGTTGCGTGCGAACGTCTTCAATTCAGCGCTGTAGGTCTGGGCAGCTGCTGCACCGGAAACTGGTAGCTTCAGACTAATCGCCGCAGAATGTGGCACCAGTAGAATCTCAGGGATACCAGGGCCTTCATCGCCGCGTACCCTCATGTCATCTGTCAGCGTGTACGACATAATGGCCCGGGCGCTTGTAGGAAAGAGCTGGTGTGGATGGCTCTGTGCCTGCTGGAGTTTGTCCTCCAGCATTCTGATTCTGTGGCCGTAGTATACACGTGCTCCGCCCCAGCTGATGAGAGCCAAGATCAATCCTGTGAGAGCGTACCAACGAATTGCATGCTGAGTGCCCTCCAGAATGTTCCCTATGGCCGAGGGCCGATCCCATTGAAACCTCGGCGCGTAATGCAGATTCCATGTCGCGCGCGGCACCCTGTCCGGCAATTCCGCCATTGGCTGCACTGCAAATCTCAGTCTCCCCCTGCCGAGGGTGGCTTTGCCGCGCGACAATTCAAAGAGATTGTCGGCGTAAGAGATGATTTGGGTGGCCAGGAGAACATCACCGCGGTCATCCTGTCCGTGTACTTCAATGAGGCTGGCTCCTGCCTCAACCTCAATCTGCAGTTCCCTTTTCTGCGCCAAGTCGAGCCGCGCGCACTCCATGCCATCGACCATGACGGTCACAGAGCTGGGGTTCATCGTGCGCCGGCGCGCATCGGACATTGCCAACCGACGCTGAATATGATCCAGTTCGTCCTGAGATAGCTCAGGAGCGCGCCGGCGTTGGCTGGCGTCACCGCCATTCTTTTGTTGTTGATCAGGCATAACAAACCTTGGGATCGCCAGCCTCACAGCCGGCGGATCGAGACCCAATACGGTCAGCCAGCGGGTGTAGCATGCAGGTTCTATCAAGACGTGGCAGCATTTCATCTCCACTTCGTTCTGATCCGTCGAGCCAGCGCCATGCACAGCGTCTACGCTGTTGCCGGTGGTGACGGTCAGAAACGGGGGACAGTATCCTTGCGTGCTCCACGGCGTGAACGTCCCCAGACACTCATTGACAAGCGCAACCCATTGCTCCTGGTCCGTCAGGGTCTCGAATCTCAGTTCCCCGTGATCTACTCTTGTTTTCCGCACGAAATCGGCGAAGCGCTGGTTGATCCTGCCCATCAGTGTGGCTTTGGCCCGCCGATATTCATCAGGGCCGAGATATCGGCACGTGAGCATCTCGTATACCTGCTGCGCTTCAGACGTGCTGTAGCTGTGAATCAGACGGCATATGGCCATGTTGACATAAAATCCGGACAAGGCAGTCGTAACCTGGACGAGGTACTTGGTGTAGCGGATCACCATGTCTCTAAGCGACGCGCTTCCGGCGCGCTCCTGTGTTTTTTCTTCCTCCTCGGATTCAAACATGACCAGCCATTGCAGCAAATCCATATCGTTGCGGACGATGCGCCGCACCGGACGCTCGGCGTGTTTGTCTCGCCAGTACAGTCTCTTGACTTCGCGGCGGCTTCGTACTTGGAGCTTCTCCAGAGCACGAACCAGGATGTCAATTGCCGCTGAACGGTTAGGTACGAGGAAATAGGCGAGCTGGAAGCCCCTCTCAAGCAATTCAACCGACGCTGCCTTCTTGGTCGCGTCCCAGCTGACAGGAGTGGACAGCCGGTTCGGCTGGGAAGCCTGGGCTGTCTTTTCTGCCTGATCGCTTTGCATTGCGACTTTCTACCATTGCCTAGCGAGAGCGAGGGAGAGTGTACAGCAAACATGGTTTTCTGCAGCGTGACACTGTCGGACAAATCACGGAAGGTAAGCGTACGCTGCTCCCGCCTCGGCAATGGCCTTCGCTGAAGGCCCGCCTTGCTGGCGCGGGCGCCCGGCCGCGGCGGCGCTCCGAGCTGCCCAAATCCGCATGTGGAAGCAGAAACAATGGAGCTCGCCCAGGGAATAAGCTCCTTTCCGAGGTGTCATTCCCAGAGGGCCTATGATATTGGAAGGCGTCCGAGCCTGGAGAAGTCACCTCACAAGAGCATGCGCCCTGATTTTTTGCGACAAGACTATACGATATCAAAGGAAAGTCATGGAGTTTTACCGGATGCCGCGACCGGTCACTTCCAATCGCCTTGAATTTGAAAAGCCGCCCAATAATATGGTGAGCGCCAAGCCTTTTGTTTCCACATTTCAATCTGCGCCTCGCGCAAACCGGCGGCGGGCGGCATCTTCTCTCTTTCCATGGCGCGGTAGAATCGTGCCATCAACTCCGACGTCGCCAAATCGTCAACACTCCATAGGCTGGCTACCACGTGGCTGGCGCCGGCATACATGAACCCTCGGGTCAGGCTGATCAGTCCTTCTCCGCTGATCTCCTCACCAAGGCCCGTTTGACATCCGCTTAACACAACCAGATCAACTGGCAGGTTGAGATTGTAGATGTCTTGCAATCTCAAGAACCCGTCCTGCGGCCGTCCCCTCTCATCAACCATGGAGAAGACTAGCCCAGACAGCTGAGGGTGTTTGCTGTTCAGCAATCCGTGTGTCGCGAAGTGAACAACACGATACTTTGCCAAGACCGGACTGGTTGCCATTGTTTGGCTGGCTCGAAAATCGACAGCCTCGAATGCTTTCCCGGCGGGAGTTACGGCAACGATGGCGTCCGCTTCCTTGCGCGTATAAAGCAGCCGGGCCAAATGCACCTTGCCATTCCTGCTCAATCCAAGGTCGGCCGCCGAACGTCTTAAATCGCCAGGAAGTGAATGGTCAGGCTTCGTTGTGCTGGCGCGTGTCCTCGATGTGACTCTCTCGTCCTCGGAGTCAAAAACCGGGTCGGCTAAAACCGCGACCGTCATGCGTGCCATTTTCCGTCCGATTGCCTGGCGGCGAATCTCCGCAAGTATGGAAGCCGACGGCAAGTTCACAATTTCATGCTTAAGCACAAGCGGCGTTGTGAGCCTTTTCGGGTCAGGCAAGGCAGAAAATGGAATGTATTGCAGAGCACCATCAGCGACAATCAGCAATCGCTTTTCCTCGAGCAGATGTTCTACGGGACCGATCACCACTTGACTCAGCTTCCGTGCCGCCTGTTCATATTCCCTTTCAGCCCTCACCGACGCCTTCTCCGCACCAGCGCCACTCATGCGATTCCGGAGCGTCAGGAGATGGTAGAGGCGATGAGCCAGAGCTTCAATCGTTGCTTGTCGCGGCAGCTCGTAAACCGCCAGTGAGCTCCCCGTAAGCGCCCATACATAACTGTGCTCGTCGCCCAACGAGTATTCCAGCAACAGGGTATTAGCGCCGAGCAAACCCTGAATTTCTGCGGCGGCAAGTGGTTGGGGGTCGGTCAATGCGGCATAGTTGGGGCTACTGACACGGAGTTGAGCTTTGACGTATTCATATTGCCCGACCAGATCTTCAATTTCTGCATCTGCAGCGGAAAGCCGTTCGTCTCTCTGCAGGCTGCCTGACAGCTGCTTTCGATACTCCGATTTCGCATGAATCATGCTCTGTAGTCGGCGCTGGCGTTCAAGCAGAGACTGATCAGCACCCTGTCTGACGTCAACGTGCGTCTCAGCAAGCATCTCACGCAAAGTTCGGGCCCGCGATCCATCCAGCGCCTGAAACGCGAGCTCATGTTGACCGAGTTCGAGCAGAACCTCCGTATATTCACGATAGTAACGGGCGTGGGTGGCTCGGTAGAGCGACCTCTGTTCTCCATAGCCAGCCAAATACGAGGTGGTCGCGAGGGCGTCCAAGGCCTTCTGATAGAGTCGAGCGGCTTCATCGAACTGCTGCTCTTGACGGAGGACTCCTGCAAGATCAGCAAGGGCTTCCGCATGAGCAATGCTTTTCCCCGAGACCGCTCGTTCCAGCATGCTTAGGCCCTCACGATACAGTCCTTCGGCTCTAGCAAGATCGCGGAGATCCCTTTGCACCTCAGCTTCACCAATAAGAAACGTCGCGACCTCGGGTGTAGGGGCGTCGACTTTTGTAGCCATCGCCGAGGCTTCGTGATAGTACTCCTCCGCCTTCGGAAGATCTCCGTTTATCCGAGTAATTTTGCCGAGACTTGCAAGGCTGGCGGCAGTAGAAAGAGTATTGGGCGCCACTTGTTGTCTGAGCAACAGCGCCCGCTTCTGGTATTTTTCGGCATTGGCGCGATCGCCACCTTGAATAACGCATTCACCAAGATTGCTGAGGATGTTGGCGACCTGAAGTTCACTCCGTTCCATCTTTTCTGCGATTGCCAATGCACGACGATGATATGCTTCTGCCCTCCCCAGATTGCCTTGTTGGTGAGCCATGGTGCCCAGATTGGTTAGGATGTTGGCCACTTGGCGGCTACTAGGACGGTAGCGTTCCTCGATGATCAGGGCTTTCCGATAGTACTCATCAGCTTTGACAAAATTGCCTTGTTCTTCGAAGAGGACGCCGAAATCATCCAGGATCGATACCATCTGAGCGCTGGTAGGGGCAAGCTTTTCGACGATTGCGAAGGCTTGCTGGAGATGAGTTTCAGCTTCATCAAGTTCAAAGCGCCGCAGATCGATGTTAGCAAGCAGCAGAAGGCTGTTCGCGACGACCATACTCTCGGGCTTAAGCTTCCGCCATTCCACCAACAGCGCGCTGTGGTACTTCGCCGCGTTGGCCAGATCATCACGATACGCGAATCCAGCGGCCCGCTGACGTAACAATTCTCCTTTCGTTATCGGGTCTGCTGTGGCCGCCTCTTGAATCGCCTGTTCGTATACTGCATCTGCTCGGTTCCACTCCCTTGCGTTAAATAGAGCTTGGCCCGCGCGAGACAGGAACCAGGGGACAAGCCACACGGGCCCTTGCCCTCGCGCTAGGGGCACGGCCGCCTGAAAACGTTCGGCAGCCCGAACCGGCTGGCGGGCAGCCAGGAACTCCGCCGCTTCGTTGTAAATCGACAGCAGGGAACCAGACAGAGGAGGTCGGACCATCATACCCCAGATATCTGAATCAAATTGCCAGGTTCGACGCTCCTTGCCGCTGAGACCGTAAACAGTAACCAAACCACGGGGAGCATATTCAAAGCGGAGATAGGGGAGATCAAATGGTGACCTGATTTGCCCTTTGGCGTCTCCGAGAGTCCACTTCAGCAAATAATCTCCGGCTCGAACCGCTAGCCTATCGGCTTGACTACCTTTCTCTACGGACTCAACAAGAACGCCAGGTTCGGCGGCTAGGTCGACACGCGCAGGGACCTGCCCGAACGTAAGCGGACTCCCTCCTAGGAGAAGACTACAGAAGACGATGGCAACGCCAGGAGTACGCATGGCTCACGAGTGATTGAGGGTTGAATGTCTAAACACTCAACCCTATTATCAGTATTCTAATCGTACTCACTTCCGGTGCGTCAATATTTAGGTCGGCGCCGGACCCCCGGGATCAGGACTCGGCTGAGGTTGCGGGCTAGGCCCTGACGGGTCTAACGCCAAACCGAAAAGCATGAGCAGGATTTCAAGCATAGTACTCTCCTCTCGTTCCCGGGTTGAGGGGAAATCGCGCCGCCAGATTGTACGTTGACCTCTATTGATTGTCAATCATCATCGAGCCTCCTGTCATCGAGCCTCCGTACCAGATCGGCGTTGGTGTTGCGCCCTTTTGCGGAACTGTGCAAAAATTCCTTGCACTTGAGCGATGCAATGTAATGATTACGCGCCTTCTGCTGTTAACCGTGTTGGTCGTCGCATCAGTCGATCTTCCCTTTGGGTTTGCGGAAAACCTTTCGACCTTGAAGAACGACCAGTCGATTGCCGACTTTCGCGTCGCCAACCTTTATGCCGATTCCGATGGAAAAATCGTCGGCGGCAAGTTTTGGCATACACCTACTGCGACGCCGATCCACATACTTCAGATTGAAACCGTACCCCAGGCTTTCATCTGGGCTGATGCTCCCGCAGACTCCGACAAAGGAGTTGCTCACTCCCTTGAGCATCTTTTGGCAGCCAAGGGAGAAAAGGGTCGTTACCTTAGCTTGCTCACCGAAATGAGGCTGAGTCGAAAGGTAGCCGCGACATACAGGGACTACACCTTCTACAGCTTTGCATCCGGCAGCGGCATGGACGGGTTTTTTGAACAGTTTCATGTCTGGCTCAATGCGCTTTATAAACCAGATTTTACTAATCTCGAGGCTGAGCGAGAGTTCTATCACTTTGGAATCGCCACCGATCCCACAAGCCACAAGAAAATGCTCGTCGAGCAAGGCTCAGTCTACAGCGAAGAGCTGACCAGCCAAGGTGTGTCCACCTATTATCAGCAACTAAAAAGGCGGGTATTGGGGGAGACAAATCCTTTTGCATTTGAAATCCAGGGAGTTCCCGATGAAATGCGGGACGTCACGCCGGAGGAGATCCGGCGATTCCATGCCCAGCATTATCGCTTGGGGCCAGGGACCGGTTTCATCTTCGCAATTGATCCTAAGGAGAATGTAGCTAACTTCCTTGGACATGTTTCCGATGAGTTTCGGCGATTCTCCGCTCAGACGCCGGCCACCGCCAAGACGTTGGTTCTCACTGGGGACCCAAAATATCCAATATCAGCTATGCCCGGCAAGGAAATCGAGATCTACTCGTTTCCGAGCAGCAGCGAGACAGAACGGGGAGAAGTTTGCTTCGCCTGGAAAGCAGTGAGAACAGATTCGCAGATCGATTTGAAGCTGCTTCAGTTGTTCTTCCGCGCTCTTGCCGATGGCGAACAATCGTTGCTTTACAAAGTATTGGTCGACACCAGAACACGCGAATTTGAATCTGGGGCGACAAATGTTGAGTCTTGGGCGTTTCTGGATAACTCGCCTCGGTTTCCTGTGGCCTTTATAGGTGTAAAAGGCATTCCAGGCAACCAGATCTCTGTCACGACAATTGAGAGGATAAGAAATCTGATCCTGGGGAAAATTAGAGAGGTTTCAGAATATCCTGACGGTTCCCCATCTCTTGCGGTTTTCAATCAACTTGTCGCGACATATGCGGAGGTATGGCGGCGCTCTGAGAACATTTCGGTCAAGAGTGCACCTCTGTTTGGCGTGAATTACAAGACCGATTGGAAAGAGCAATTCGATTATTTAGAGATGAATCCTTCGTTCGTCAGATCGCTAACAGATGACTCCACATGGAACGATGTCGACCGTCGTATGCAATCTGGAAAGAACGTGTGGCGCGATCTGCTTCAACAGTTTCACCTGTCAGACGTTCCTTACGCCACGGGTTCGGCGCCTTCACGTCGTCTTCTTCAGGAAACAGAGACAGCGCGACAGACGCGCGCCGCGGACGAGCTAAAACGACTCATGATCCGGTTTGGAGTGAACGACGGCCAACAAGCACTGGCGCTTTTCGAGAAGGAAGAGATCAGCAAGACGGAAGAGATCAATAAGATCGACGCGAAAGTTCGGCAACCTAGATTTACAGATCACCCTCCGCTTACTTTGGATGATGACATTAAATACGAACAATTTCGGATCAAGGACGTACCTGTCATAGCGGCCCTTTTTGACCGGGCACCCACCATTGATGTTGGTTTGTCGTTTGATCTCCGCAATGTTCCCCCAAAATATTACAAGTACCTTCCGATCCTTCCACGATGCTTAGATTCCTTAGGCTTGAAGGACCAGACAACAGTCACACGCTACTCGGAACTATTGGCCGAAACGCAGAAAAGTCTTCATGATTTTTCAATTGCCTATGAATACAACGCGGTTTCGAGCCGGGCAGATTTGGCAATTCGGACCTCGGCCACTTCTAAGCAGGAGCTAGACACGGGGTTGAGCCTCGTTGAGCGCATTCTGCGGGACACTTACCTCGACCAGTCGAACGCGGATCGTTTGCGAGACCTAGTAGACCAACGTTTGGCGCGAGACGACACCTTCAAGAGGAGAAATGACTCCAGCTGGTTCAGGAATCCAGCTTACGTCTTGCGATATCAAGATCGGCCTTTGTTCGTTGCATTACATTCATTTTTTACTCAGGCTCACTGGAATGACAGATTGAAGTGCGTAGATGAGATCGACAAGCTTGACAGCTTTGCGAGCGACCTATTGGCTTCCTCTTCCGGTCTTTCGTCCAAGGAGTTATCAGGCCGGCTGTCTCAATCGAATGCCACGGGCTTGCAGCGGGAACTCCTTGATTACTGGCAGAGAGATATCGCTTCCTTTCCGGAAAGAGAATTAATAACCGGCCTTCAAGGTTTGACAAAAGAAGTTGAAGAAGACCTGAGGCAAGGACCTGATCGGACAATAGAGGATTTGAGAGACCTGCAGCGAATTATTTTGGATCGCGGAGCGCTTAAGCTAGATGTCACGCTCGACCCTGCGGTCCTTCCAGAGGTACGATCTGCCCTAGCTGAGTTTCTGAAATCGATCCCCGAGCGCCAACAGCAGGGTCAGAGACACGAAGCCTCGCAAGTGCACGACACAGTCCCGATCATGAGAAAGGCGGGAAAGCGATATGGCATGCCTGACAATGACTTCCCGTGGTATGTCGGACTGGCAGATGCCGCTGCCTCAACCGGGAGCGTCATGTTCTCGGCGGACTTCCCTGGTTATTCACAAACCGATCACAAGTCTTTAGTGCAAGCCTTATCCACGAAACTTGTCTCCGGCACAGGCCCGCACACGCTGTTCATGAAGACGATAGAGGAGGGGTTGGCATACAGCAATTCTGTTAGCAGCGATCCGAACTGGAGACTTGTTTGGTACTACGCGGACCGGAGTCCCGATATTGTTGCGCTGGTCGGACTTGTGAATTCAATTGCGGCCAAAATTCCAGACTTTCATGAGCCTTCCATGGTCGATTATGCCCTGCACCAAACCTTTGCCGTACCTAGGTCATTGTCCTCCTTTTCGGATCGAGGCAGGGGCCTGGCGAAAGACATCTACGATGGAAATGACCCGCAAACAGTCCGGCGTTTTTCAGAAGCAATTCTGAGGCTAAGAAAGGAGCCCGATCTGCTATCTGAAATCACTGGCGCCGGGCTGCCCTCAATTGGTGGCGTGCTCCTGGAACCAAAATTCAAAGAGCAGCAGCGATCCTCTAGATCAATTTTCTTCTTCGTCGGTCCAGAAAGAGTTTTACACGAAGCTGAGCAGAACCTTCCCTTACCAAAGCTTCTTAGGCTTTACCCCAGCGACTTTTGGATCGAGTCCTCTGAAGCTTCGGTTGGCGCATCCTCGGTGGCAACCAAATAACAGTTGATCGCCGTCCTCGCCGTTTCTGTTCCTGCAGGCGGAGTCAAGTGAGCAAGTGGGTAGCGAAACAGTGACGTAGCGTGTGGGGATGGACGCGATTCTGCAGGCCGGCGCGTTGCGCAGCCTTTTGGCAGGCGTGATAAACGGCCTTGGGAGTAATGGGGCGATCTGCGGTGTGGCTGCGTCCACCCGGGAACAACCACTGGGTGGGCTTGCGCTTCAGCCCACGCCAGTAGTCGCGCAAGGCTTCCAGCAGCGTGGGGCTGAGCATGACATCTCGGTCCTGGCGACCT
>WNFJ01562247.1_pt2 | contig 69006 bp, 70 predicted proteins | sample 5400461 | NCBI WGS metagenome assembly WNFJ01 (sample SAMN13153349, study PRJNA577476) | soil metagenome | isolation source: 115 cm saprolite on Douglas fir-dominated hillslope | place: USA:California | collected 2013-09-17
TCGAGGTACTCGCGATAGGTCGTGCGCCCCGGGAATTTGCCGTTGGAATAGCCACCCGCCTCGATGGCGTCGAGCTGCGATTGCAGCGCCCGCTCGGCGGCCTCCTGCATGTCGAGGTCGAGCGTGGTATAGACCCGCAGACCGCCCTCGTAGAGATCCCGGCCGAAGCGGGCGTCGAGCTGCACGCGCAGCCATTCGACGAAGTAGGGCGCGACGTCGCCGTAGTTGGTGCGGTGGGTGGTGAGCACCAGGGGGTAGGCGCGCCACAGGTCGCACTGCTCCGGCGACAGGAACCCCTGGTCGCGCATCAGTCCCAGCACCACGTTCCGCCGCCGCACGGCGCGCTCGGGATGGCTGCGGGGATTGTAGAACGCGGGCAGCTTCGGCAGGGCGGCGAGCGTCGCCGCCTCGGCCACGTTCAGCTGCCGTGCCGACTTGCCGAAGTAGATCTGCGCCGCGGCCTCGACCCCGTGGGCTCCCGCCCCAAGGTTGATCTGGTTCAGGTACAGCTGGAGAATCGTGTCCTTGGGGAAATTGTTCTCGATCTCCACGGCCACCCGCGCTTCCTTGAGCTTGCGGGTCAGGGTCTTGTCGCGCTTGATCTCCTCGGGAAAGATGTTGCGGGCCAACTGCATCGTGATGGTCGAAAAGCCTTGCGCCCAACTCAGGGACAAGAGGTCGTTCTTGATGGCGCCCAAGATGCGCCAGAAGTCGATGCCGCGGTGCTCGTAGAAGCGCTTGTCTTCGGTCGCGATGAACGCCTCCCGCACCGCCACCGGGATCTCGGCCAGCGGCAGCAGCGTGCGGCGCTCGGCGCCGAGCTCGCTAATCAAGCGGCCGTCGGCCGCGTAGATCTTGGACGTCTGCGTCTGGACGTTGCCGCCCGAGCTCGAGGGCAGCAGCCGCGAGATCGTGGGGCAGTGCTCGCCCGCGCACACCCGGGTCCACGATCCGTACGCGAGGCCGATCACGTAGGCGGTGAGCAGCACCGCCGCCGCGATGACGCGAGCGCGGGTCTTGGGATCGTGCCACCAGCTGGCGGGCCCCGGCAGGGAGACCGGAGCGGGGATGGAAGCCATCGCGCTACAACCTAGTAAGAGGGCGCGGCGCTTGCCAGCGGTTGGGGCTTCTCGTACGATTCCGCGCCATGACGGACCTGCTGCACGAACTCACGTGGCGCGGTTTCGTGCACCACGCTACGCGGGAACTGGCGACCCACCTCGCCGGGGGGCGCCGCACCGTGTATTGCGGCTTCGACCCGACCGCTGCGAGCCTCCAGCTCGGCAATCTGCAGGCGATCACGCTGCTCAAGCACTTTCAGCTCGCGGGCCATCAGCCCATCGTGCTCATGGGGGGCGGCACCGGGCTGATCGGCGATCCGAGCGGGAAGCGCAGTGAGCGGCCGCTGCTTTCGAAGGAGCAAATTCGCGAAAACCTGCAACGCATGCGCGATCAAATGGCGCGGCTGCTCGACTTCGACACCAAGGAGACCCGCGCCCTGGTGCTCGACAACGCCGATTGGTTGGTCCCGCAGCGCCTGGTCGACTTCCTGCGCGACGTCGGCAAGCACTTTAGCGTGAACGTGATGCTGCAGAAGGAGTCGGTGCAGGCGCGGCTCGACAGCGGGATCTCCTACACCGAGTTCAGCTACATGTTGCTCCAAGCCTACGATTTTCTCCACCTGTTCGAGACCAAGCGCTGCACCATCCAAGTCGGCGGCAGCGATCAGTGGGGGAACATCACCGCGGGCATCGATCTCATCCGGCGCGTCGCCGCGGGCGACGCACACGGGCTCGTGGCGCCGCTCCTCACCACGGCGTCCGGCGCCAAGTTCGGCAAGAGCGAGGCGGGCACCATCTGGCTCGACCCGGCGCTCACCTCGCCGTACCAGCTGTATCAGTTCTGGATGAACACCGACGACCGCGATGTGGAGCGGTACCTGAAGCTGTTCTCCCTCAAGTCCCGGGACGCGCTGACCCAGCTGCTGCACCGCGCCCAGCAGGACCCGGCGAAGCGGGAAGCCCAGCGGGCGCTGGCTGCCGAGGTCGCCGAGCGGGTGCACGGCGACGCGGCGCGGAGCGCCATGGTCGCGGCCGAGATCCTGTTCGGCGAATTCGACCCTCGCCAGGCGAGCGGACAGGTGTTCGCCACGCTGGCCCGGGAGATCCCCACCGCTCAAGTGGCCAGCGGCGACGGCCTGACGCTGGTGGACGCGCTCGTGCAATCGGGGCTCGCGAAATCGAAGGGCGAGGCCCGCCGCGCGATCGAGCACGGCGGGATTTATCTGAACCAGCTGCGGGAGAAGGACGTCGTGCGCCACATCGCGCCGGGCGACTGGCTCGCCGACGGGCATCTGTTGCTGCGCAAGGGCAAGAAGGACTACGCGCTGCTGCGCGCCGGCCGCTAAGCCCCTCGCGGAGGACGCCATGTTCATCGGCCATTACGCCCTCGGTCTCGCGGCCAAGCGCCTGGTGCCGCGCACGTCGCTCGGCACCCTCTTCGTCGCGCCGCAGCTCGCCGATCTCCTGTGGCCCGCGTTGCTGCTCACCGGTTGGGAACGGGTGCGCATCGTTCCGGGGCCGAATCCGTTCTTGCACCTCTCCTTCGACGCGTTTCCGATCTCCCACAGCCTGGTCACGCTGTGCGCGTGGGGGGCGACGTATGCGTTGCTGTACGGGTGGCGGACGGGCTACCATCGCGGGGCGGTGGTCGTGGCGCTCCTAGTCGTGAGCCATTGGGTGCTCGACGTCGTCACCCACGTGCCCGACATGCCGCTCTACCCGGGTGGCCCGCGCGTGGGCCTCGGCCTGTGGCGCTCGGTCGCGGGAACGGTGAGCGTCGAGGTGGTGATGTTCGTCGTTGGAGCGGGGGTGTATCTCGGCGCGACGCGGGCGCGCGACGCCCGGGGGCGCTACGGCATCTGGGGACTGCTGGCGGTGCTGGTACTGTGCTACGCCGCATCCCTCGCGGCGCCTCCGCCACCGGGCATTGGGGCGCTCGCGGCTGGCGGCATCGTGTTCGGGTGGCTGTTCGTGGGGTGGGCGGCCTGGGTGGACCGACACCGGGAGCCGCTCGTGCCTGGCCCGAGCGCGGCGCCGCCCGCCTGCTAGCCCCGCGGCGGCCCCGGGGAGCGCGGCATCACTCGGGGAGCTGGTCCAGCACGTCCAGCACGCGTTCGCACTCCTCTGCGGTGTTGTAGCAATGCGGGGCCAAGCGGATCGCGCCCTCGCGCAACGAACAGACCACGTGCGCGCGTTTCAACGCGTGGTAGGCCTCGGCCGGATGCTCGGGCGCGAGACACACGATGGCTGAGCGGTGCGCCTCATCGCGCGGCGACACGACGTCCACCCCGTTCTCCTCCGCCCACCGCAGCATCGGCTCGTGCAGCGCGCGAGTGTGCTGCGCGATGGCGTCGATCCCCAAGTCCACCAGCATCCCGACCGACGCCGTCATGCCGTAGAAGTCCTGGAACGGGAGGGTCACCATCTCGAAGCGGCGGGCGTCGGCGCGGAAGGTCGGATTGTAGTCGGTGAGCCGGGAGAAGTCGTCGGTTCCTTCGAAGGCCATCCAGCCGGCCACCGCGGGCTCGAGCGCCGAGATCAGCTCCCGACGCACGTAGACGAACCCCGAGCCCCACGGCGACAACAGCCATTTCTGCCCGCCGCACGCCAGGATATCCACCGGCGTTTCGCGCACGTCGAGCACGGAGTTCCCCACCCCCTGAATCCCATCCACGACCAGGAAGGTGCCGTTCGCGCGGCAGGCGGCGCCGAGCCGATCGAGGTCGGCGCGGTAGCCGTTCGCGAACTGCACGAACGACACTGCGAGCACGCGCACACGAGGATCGTGCAGCCGCTCCACCAGGTAGTCCTCGTCCGGCCAGCCCTCGGCCGCGCAGGGGGCGAGCTCGACCTCGACACCCTCTTTCTTCAGGAGGAGCCAGGGGTAGACGTTCGCCGGGAATTCCCGGTCTGAGACGAGCACGACGTCACCCCGCGACAGCGGCAGGGCGCGCGCCGCGAGGTTAAGGCCGTGACTCGTGTTGGTCGCGAGGGCCACCTCCGCCGCCTCGGCCCCGAGGAGCCGGGCGACGGCGTTGCGAGCGGCAGCGAGTCCCGACTGGAGCTCGCGGTCCGGGAGGAGATGGGGCGCGGTGCGTTTGGCGGTGAACTCGTCCAGCGCGCGTCGCGTCCGCTCGGGGATGGGGCCGATGGACGCGTTGTTCAGATAGACCGTGTCCGCGGTCCAGGGGAATTCCGCGGCGCGCAACGCCCGGAACTGGTCGCGCAACGCTCGCAGCCGCGTAGGGTGATACGCGATGTCGGTCATGCGTCCGAGGCCCCGCGATCAGCGCTCGGCCCGTGCCGGGGCGCCCGTGACACACGTGGCGAGCAGATGAGTAGCGCGGGCATAGGGGCCACGACTACGTTACTCGCAGGCTCACCTTCCGGGCAAGCGGCGGATCACGTGAACAAGCAGACCCGCTTCACTCTGGTGCTGGGCGGCGGGGGAATGAAGGGCGTCGCCCACATCGGCGTGCTCCAAGCCCTCACCGAGCGCGGACTCATTCCGACCCAGATCGTGGGCTCGAGCGTGGGCGCCCTGGTGGGCGCCGCCTGGGCTGCTGGCAAGAGCATCGCCGAGCTCCGCGAAGTAGCGATCGCCCTGCGTCGCAAGGACGTCTTCGTCGTGGCGCACGGCGACATGGCGTTCAAGCGCATGCGCTCCCCGGCCCTGTATCGGCGCGAACCCCTGGACGCGCTCATCGCCCGTCTGGTGGGGCCCATCACGTTCCAGGACCTGCACCATCCGTTGATCGTGAACACGGTCGACATCAATTCGGGGATGCAGGTGTTCTGGGGGTTGGACGGGCTCGAGACCGACTCCGTGCGGGATGCGGTGTTCGCCTCCTGCGCGATTCCCGGCTACCTGCCGCCCCGCGAGATCCGCGGTCGCTTTTACGTGGATGGCGCGATCCTGGACAACCTGCCCGTCGGCACGGCCCGTATCCTCGACACCGACGTGGTGCTCGCGGTAGATGTCTCCGCCTCGAACGCGTTCCGCGCCGACACCGAGGACGAGGGGTTCGCGGCCGTGTTCGCCCGCGCGACGGAGATCGCGATGCAGTCGCTGCTCGAGCTGCGGCTGCGCGAATGGACCGCGCCGCCGATCTATTATGTCCACCCGCGGGTCGAGCACATCGAGTGGGATTCTTTCGACCACTTGCGCGAGCTGGTGGAAGAAGGCTACCGCGCGACGGTCGCCGCGCTCGAACGCCCGGAGGAGTGGCCCAACCGCGGCGATAGCGGCGTCTACCCGCGCCGCGCCGTCACGGTGCGGGTGCAGCGCGAGCGCTGTATCGGGTGCGGCGCGTGCCTGGTGCAGGCGCCGCCGGGCATGTTCGTCCTGGATGCGCAGGGCAAGGCCGTCGTGACACGGCCCGACCAGGAGTGGTCGCCGATCGACGGGGAATTCATCCGCCACTGCCCCACCTACGCGATCAGCGCCCGGCCCGCGGCGAGGCCGAGGGCCGCCGACGCCGCCGGCTGACCGGTCCGCTTACCCGAGGAGCGATGTTACGGCGTCGAAGAAACGCTGCGCGGCCGCGGCGATCGTCAGGTCGGCGACCACGCCCGGCGACGGGGGCGGGCCGGCGCGCGCCGCCGCCACGGCCGCCGCGAGCGCGGCCTCGTCCTCCAGCGGGAAGAAGTACGGCGCGCCGTCGAGTAACTCGCGATGCGGCGGGATGTCGGACACCACGACCGGCACCCCGCAGGCGATCGCTTCCATCGGGGTGAGACCGAACCCTTCGAACCGGCTCGGGCAGACCACGACGCCCGCCGCGCGGTAGGCGGCCAGGATGGCGTCGTCGGACAGCCCGGACTCGATCGCGCAGGGGACCCCGAGGTCTCGCGCGAGCCGCGCCAGCGCGCCGCGCTCGGGACCCTCGCCGATGATGCGCACGGGCAGCTTCGGCTCACCGCGAGCCGCGGCGCGGATCACCGCCTCGTGGTTCTTGGACGGACTCAAGCGCGAGATGCTGAGCAGCACGTCAGGGCGCGGGGCCGAGGGGACGGGGGCGGGGCCCGGCGCGGGCCGGAACCGATCCGAGTCGTAGCAGAACGGCACCCGGCGGCTGGGGACGCCGAAGAACTGCCGCACGCTCGCCGCAGTCAGGGCGCTGGGTACCCACACCTCGCGCGCGTGGCGCGCCACGAATCGTAGGCGACTGTAGTAGCCGCGCCGTGCCGCGTAGCCTCGACCCGGCCGTGGCAGGCGCCAGTACCGGCCCAAGCCGTACCACACCCAGTCGGGCCGGCCGGACCCGAGTCGCCACGGCGGGAGATCCCATACATAGTGGATTAGCGCGCTGTGCCGACGCGCACTGTAGACGTAGGCCACCGCGGCGACCTGCGCGTCCATCGCGATCGCCAGCCGCGCCGGGCGATCGCCCTCGAGCGCGATCGTGAGGCCGAGCTCCCGCAGGCGGGGCACGACGAGGGTGCACAACCGATTGGGGGCGAACCAGCGGATATCGTCCATGCGACCGACGCGGCCCGGCTAGGGGCGGCGCAGCTCCCGGTCAATCGCCATCAAGTCGCGGGCGACGCGATCCCAATTGTAGTACGTCTCCACGGCGCGCCGCCCGGCGGCGCCCATGCGGCGGCGCTGTTCGGCGTCGCTCAGGAGTCGGACGATCCCCTGCGCCACCGCGGCGGGATCGTCGGGATCGACGAGCAGCCCCGTCACCCCGTCGCGCACCGCATCGGGGACACCGCCCGAGCGGCCGCCAATCACCGCGAGCCCGCTCGCTCCGGCCTCCAGCAGCGCGATGCCGAAGCCTTCCGCCAAGAGGCCGATGCGCCGGGACGCGCCCACGTAGAGATCGACCGCGTTATAGAGGGCCGGCAGGTCGGCGTCCGGGACGAACCCCAGCCAGCGCACCGCCGAGCCCAAGTGCAGCTGGGCGGCGAGCCGCTCGAGTTCCGCGCGCCGCGCCCCGACGCCCGCGACGGCGTAGGAGGGGGGCGTGGCCGCCAGCGCGGCCCGCACCGCGGGAAGCGCTTTGAGCACCGTGTCGATCCCCTTGTGCCAGTCGAGTCGCGCGACCGTGAGCAGCCAGGGACCGCCCTCCAGGCCGTAGCGCGCGCGAATGGGCCGCGGATCGATGCCGGGTCGGAACTCCGTCGGCGTGGTCCCGGGTGGCACCACCCGCACTGCGCCCGCCAGCGCGGGCCGATCGAGCGTGGCGAGCGCCGTGCGGGCGAGCTCCGCCGTCCAGCGACTGTTGGCGACGACCACGGCCGCACGGCCGAGCAGCTGTCGCGCCGTCCAGCGCCGCCCGGCCGAGCGCCGCAGTTTCGCGTCGAGCAGCAGCAGCTCCGTACCGTGAACGATCACGCCGTACGGCAGGCCGTAGCGAGCATTGAGCCAGCGGGCGGGATACGCCGCCGGTTTCAGCTCGCCGCACCAGGTGAACCCCGGTCGGCTCCGGCGCACAAGGGCGCTCGCCCGCGCGCTCCATAGCAGCAACCCATTGAGGGTGCGCAGCCGCGTGGCGCGAATCGGGGCGTGGTCGATCGGCTGCGGAAACCGGGCGTCGCTCGGTGTGCTCCCCGGATGGCGGCCCGTGGAGACGATGAGCGACTGCGGCGGGTAGCGTAGCGCGAGCTCTCCCATCCAGCGCGCGATGCCGCCGCCAAGCGGCGGGAAATTGAAGGCGAGGAGCAGCGTGACTGGGGAGCGAGGGCGGGTCAAGCGCCGGCGACGGTTTGCGACTCGATGGCCTTCAGGTCGCGCACGACCCGGTCCCAGTTGAAGTAGGTCTCGACGGCACGCCGCCCGTTGTGCCCAAGCCGCCGGGCCAGGCCAGGGTCGCTGAGCAGCCGGCAGATCGCGTCGGCGAGGGCGGCCGGGTCCTCCGGTGGCACGAGGAAGCCGGTCTCGCCGTCCCGTACGGCGTCCGGGATGCCGCCCGAGTTGCCGGCCACGACCGGCAAGCCGCAACCCGCCGCCTCGACGAGCGCAATCCCGAACCCCTCCACGCCGATCCGCTCGGCGCGCCGCGACGCCCCCACGTAGACGGCGGCCAGGTTGTAGAGCGCCGGTAGGTCGCGGTCGCTCACCTCACCGAGGAACCGCACGCGGTCTCCCACGCCGGTCTTGTAAGCCAACTTCTCGAGCTTCTCACGCTCGGGTCCGCTACCGGCCACGGCGTAGCGCACGCCGGGCACGCGCTCGAGGATGGCGGGGAGGGCCTGCAGCACGGTATCCACGCCCTTGTGCGGCTCGAGGCGCGCCACGGTCAAGAGCCACGGCGTGGCGCCGTCGGGCAGCTCGAAGCGGCGCCGCACCTCGCTCGTGTCGACATCGGGGCGGAAGTGAGCGGCACGATGCGCAGCCGTTGGCCGCGGCCGTCCAAGCCGAGCTCGCCGAGCACCGCCAGGGCGAGGTCCCGGGTCCAGGTGCTGTTGGCCATCAGCACGGCGGCGCCGCCCAGCAGCACGCGCGCCGACCGGCGTTTGAACCCGGACTGGCGGATCTTGTGCTGTTCGCTGAGGAGATCGGCACCGTGGAAGTAGATCCCGTACGGCACGCGACAGCGCTCGAAGACCCAGCGCGCCGGGTAGCCGGCGGGCTTCACGTTGCCGCAGTGCACGAAGCTGACGCGGTGCTCGCGGGCGAGACTCGCGGCGCGGCGCGACCACAGCAACAGGCCCGGCAACGACCGCGTGCGCTTGCGGCTCACCGGGAGGCGGTCGACCGCGCTGCGGAACTGCGCGTCCACCTCCCCAGCGTCGGGGTCCTGGGGCGTGGACACGATCAGTTCACCGGCCGGATAGCGGCGGGCTAGCTCGCCATGCAGCCGCGCGATGCCGCCGCCCAGCGGAGGAAAGTCGTGTGCCAGGAGCAGCGTCGTCATCGCGAGCGCTCCCACAGGCGGGCGTACTTTAGGAAGACCGTGATGGCGCCGAACCCCGCGAGCATGGCCCCGCGCCAGCGGTCGAGGAGTCCCAGCTGCAGCACGTACATGCGGACGAAGCGCGCGGGCGGTCGGAATACGACGTCGGCGATGCGCGCGCGCCGGCCCTGGTCGGCGAGATCGGCCGCCGCCCACGTCGAATAGCGGTCGGCCTTGCTGAGGTGGTGGGTCAGGTCGCGGAACGGGACGTGCTCGAGCGGGGCGGCGAGGCGCCCCACGTCGGCAACGGGCTCGAGACCCTCGTGCACGCGCCGCTCGATGAAGCGGCGGTCGCGCCGAAACAGCCGGACCACCCAATCCCGGCCCCATCCGGCGCGGGTGATGGTCTTGCCGAGGTAGACGTTGCGGCGCCGGACGGCGTAGGCCTGGTGCCCCGGCGCTGCCACCACCCGCGCGAGCTCGCGCGCGAGCTCGGGCCCGATCCGTTCGTCCGCATCGAGGGCGAACACCCACGCGTGGGACGCGGCGGCGATGCCGGCGTTGCGCTGGGCGGCGATGGTGGCACCGTCGCGCGCGAGCACCACCGCGCCCGCCGCGCGGGCGAGGGTCGCCGTCTCGTCGCTCGACGAGCCGTCCACGACGATCACCTCGGCCGCCCAGGCGACGTGACGCACGCACTCGGTGATCTGCGCCGCTTCGTTCCGCGTGGGGATGACCACTGTCAGCGGGATCGGGCTCGTCATGACGCTCGAATGCTAACGCGCCGCGACGGCCTCGCGGTAGACCGCCTCGGTGCGCTCCGCCGACCGCTCGAGGGTGAAGTCGCGACGTACGAGCGCACGGCCCGCGGTCCCGAGACGACGCGCCAACTCGGCATCACCGAGCACCCGGCTCAGCGCGCGGGCCCAGGCTGCGGGATCGCGCGGTGGGACGAGGAGGCCCGTCGCGTCGGACGTCACGAGATCGGGATTGCCCCCGGCATCCGACGCCACGACGGGCAACGCCAGGGCCATCGCCTCGAGCAGCGATTGGGAGAGGCCCTCGATCCGTGAGGGCAGGGCCGCCGCTGTCGCCAGGTGGTAGAACGCGAGCGGTCGATCGGTCGGCGGCACGAACACGACGCGGTGGCGGGGCGGGACGGCCGCGGCCAGCGCCTGCAGCGGCGCTGCGGGTGGCACGCCGACGAGCACCAGGACGAGGGGCCGCTCCACTGCCGGCAGCGCGCGGAGCAGCACGTCCTGGTCCTTGAGGCGCGCGATCACCGCGACGACGGGCCGGCCGTCGGGCTCGCCCAGCGCCGCCCGCGCCGCGGCGACATCGGCTGCCGGAAGGGGCGCGTCCACGCGCTCGAGCGCGATCCCATTCGGCACGACGCGGAGCCGCGCGCTGGGGTGTCCGCGCCGGCGCAACGCGTGCGCCACCGCGGGGCTCACCGCGATCGTGCGATCGGCCGTGAGGCCGACCGCCCAGAGTTCGAGCGGCGACGTCAGCGGCATCGTGCGCCGCGTTACGACGAACGCGGCCGGCAGCGCACCGCGCCAGCGCAGCCAGGTGGCGGCCCGGCGATCCCGGGTGGCGTGCGCGTTGAGCACATCCACTCGCTCGGCCGCGACGACGGCGGCGAGCGCCCGCGCCAGCGCGCCGAGCCGCGTGAAGTCGAGCGGCACGACGGGGAGGCCGGCCGCGCGGGACAGCCGGGCAAGCAGCACGTCCTCCCGGCACCCCACGAGCACGCGGTGCCCGCGGCGGGCCAGGTATTGGCTGAGGTTGAAGATGGATTGTGTCGAGCCGGCAGGTCCGCCCTGGTGACTGAGCTGGAGAATGGTCAGCGCCCGGTCTGGCATAGCCCGAAGCTAGTTATACGCCGTGTCCTGTAGGAGACTCAGGGAGACTAACGGGGTCTCCTGAGGACAGAATCGGCGTCTTTGACCCTTCTGAGTCGCCGTGGGTCGCCGCTAGTTTTTCACAGTTTTTCCACAGTGACCCTAGGGCTTGGGGCGGTGCCCACCGGCCGCCCTTCGATTGCTCGGCGATCGCTTCGGGATTGGTGTCGGCGAGGAAGTTCAACGGGCGGCCCGCCGATGGGCTGGCCCTCACGGCACCCGCGCCAAGCCGATGAGCGCGCCGACCAGCGCCCCGACCGCGCCACCGACGAGCAAGCCTCCGGCGAAGAATGCGCCCGGCTTGCAGTTCGGGCAGTCGGCGCGGCGGCCGCTCACAACGGCGGCGGCGAGTGCGCCCAGCCCGATTCCGCCCACGGCGCCACCGATCAGCGCCCCCTTCCCCGCGTGCGACCCGCCCCGCACCCAGAGCGAATCAACCCCGGGGGCAGGGACCTCGATCCTCGAACCGTTCGTGCGGAGCGTGACGAGATTCGGCGAGCTGCTCACCACCCACCCTTCGACGAGTCCGACGCCGCTGGCGCGGATGCGCACCCGTTGACCGGCCCCGAGGCGGGCGAGGGCCACGCCGGCTCGCTGGGCAGTGCTGAGGGTATCGGGCCGCCGGGCCCGTGCGAGCGGGCTCGCGATGGTGACCAGTCCGGCAACCGAGACTGCGAAACAGAGCCTGTGCATGGCGTACTCTCCGCCAGTGATGCGCGGTAGGATAGTGCAGGAATCTCCAGTGGCCTTCAAGAGCGATGCAGCGCCAATGCCCGGGGGATGCCGGTGTTCAGCGCTCCTCGACTTTCACAGTTTTTCACAGTCCCAACGCACGACTCGAGCGACGAGGGCCCAGTTGCCCCCTCCCGACGTCGTTATACTATCTCGCGCATGCACCTCGTCGCTTGCCGAGCGCGTGATCGGGCGCCCGAGCCTGAGCCACATCGTGCGTAGAACCGCGACCGACCTCCCTGCGGACTTCCGATCCGCGTGCGACGCCGCGTGGCACCGCGTGCGTGAGACCCCCGGCTACCTCGCCGAGCGCGAGGCCAAGTTTCTGATGCTCGCGGCCGCCTGCGCGCCGGCAAACGGCGCCATCGTCGAAATCGGGAGTTTCAAGGGACGCTCCACCATTGGGCTCGCGGCCATGGCGCAGCGCTACGGGCTCGGCAGGGTCGTCGCGGTGGACCCTCACACCTCGCCGTCCGAGACCGATCCGGACTTGGGCGGCCAACCTTCGTCGTACGACGACTTTCGGGCGAACCTGGAGCGGGCGGGCGTCGCCAGCATCGTCGACTCTCGCCGCATGCGCTCGCAGGAGCTTGCCGGCACCTGGAACCAGCCGATTCGGCTGCTATGGATCGACGGCGACCATACCTACGCCGCGGTGAAAGAAGACTTAGCCCGGTTCCGCCCCTACCTCGCCCGCGGCGCCATCCTAGCCATGCACGACGTGCTGGGCACGTGGGAGGGTCCGTTGCGCGTGTTCGTCGAAGACGTCCTCGAATCCGACGACTTCGGGCCCGCCGGATTCTGCGGCTCCATCGGTTGGGCGCAGTATCTCCCCGGGGATGGCGGTGCTCGCCCGTTTCGCGGGTCGCGGCGCCGCCTGGCCTGGGCGGCGCGCCACCTCATTCCCGTGGCGCGGGCTGGTCTCGTCGCTTCCGGCGTCAATAAGTGGCGGTACAAGCTGTGGCGAGCCCTGGCACCCCATCACGCCGTGGACCCGGCCCGCTGGGTCGCGCGCGTGAGGCTGCCCCGCCGCGCGGGTCCGTGACTATACTATCTCGCCCATGCACGTCGTGGTGGCGTCACACCAGCAGCTGCCGGCGAAGGGCTACGGTGGCTCCCAGCGCGTAGTGGTCGCCCTGGTGCGCGGCCTCGCAACCCTGGGCCACCGTGTCACGCTGCTCGCCCCCGCCGGCACGCGCGTCCCCGAGGCCAAGGTGGTCGAGGTCCCGCCGCGCAAGTTCGACGACCCCGCGAGCCTGGTGCCCTACATCCCGCGCGACGCCGACATCCTGCATGCCCACTTCCCGCTGCAGCGCGGCCCGGACGCAATCCCGTTCGTCCAGACAATCCACCGCAACCTGAAGCCCGCGGCCTCACCCAACCCCAACGCCATTTTCCTGTCGCGCGACCACGCGCGCCGGCACGGCAGTACGGTGTTCGTCTACAACGGGCTCGACCCGGGCGAATACTTCTTCCGACCCTTCCCCAAACGGCCCGAGCAATACGACCTGTTTCTCGGCAAGCTGCACAGCGCGAAGGGCTACCACTGGGCCGTCGAGGCCGCCAAGCACAGCGGCCACCGGCTGATCGTGGCGGGCGGCTGGCGGCCCAGTTTCACCGGATCGATCAAGTACGTGGGGGCCGCGTTGCTGGCGCGGGCGCGCTGCCTGTGGAACCCGGCGGAGTGGGACGAGCCGTTCGGACTGGTGACGATCGAGGCCTTCTTTTCCGGCACGCCCGTGCTCGGCACGCGGCGCGGGGCGCTCCCCGAGCTCATCACCCCGGACGTGGGCGTGCTGTGCGATACGATGGAGGAGATGATCGCGGCGGCCGAGACGATCCACACGCGGAGCCCCGCGTTGTGCCGCGCCCGCGCCGAACGTTACTTCTCCCACCTCGTGATGGCGGAGGAGTACGCGCGGCTGTATCGATCCCTGCTCGACACGGGCGCCCTGCCCGCGGGCCGGGGCCCCGCCTAGGCACCCCGAGCCGCTGAGTCGCGCGGCACGCAAAACACGTCGTAGACGTTCCAGCGCATCAGGTTCTGCGTGGTGACCAGGTCTCCCCGGTAGTTCTCATCGCCCACGATGCGGTACACCTCGTAGCCGTGGCGCTGCAGGAAATCGTACAACTTGAGCCGATAGCCGGGCACCGACTTGCGGAGATTGAACATCTCGACCTGCAGATAGGGTCGGCGGTCGCGGATCACCTCCTCGAGGGTCTCGAGAATCGCCAGGTCGAATCCCTCGGCGTCCACCTTAATGAAGCGGAGGCGCGGGAGCAGGTCGGGCTGCTCGCGCGCGAGATACGCCTGGAGGTTTTTTCCCTCGACCCGGAGCTTGAAGGCACTGCCGTGCAGCCACTTGCTCATGGCCTCGTGGAAGCCCCCGTTGCAGTAGCCCGGCTCGCCGTATTGGAACTCGTAACTGCCCTCCGCCCGCATCGCGGCGAACATCAGCGGCAGAATGTTGGTCTTGTCGGAGTTGAGGGCGGCGTTCTGTGCGAGCACCGGGAACACGTAACGGTTGGGCTCGAGCGCGAGCACGCGGCCCGACGGCCCGACGGCGAGCGCGATGGGCAGCGTGGTGTCGCCCGTGTGGGCGCCGATATCGATCGCGACGTCACCCGGGCGCAGGAACCTGCGTAACTGATCCACCGCCGCCTGCGACGGCGCGCGGCGGGACGCACCGGGGTGCAGCCAGCGGGCGACCTGCACCCGCCCTTCGCGGGGGAGGTCGTGCGCCTCGATCACGAATCCGAAGGTCTGGGGCTTCGGCTTGAGTCCGAGAAGGTAGAGGAGCTCGGTGGGCTTCACCGGGAGGCTCGTGCTGGGGGGATGCCTAAGGAAGCGGACGCTGAATGCGTTCCGCAAGAGAATGCTGATTGGCGTGCCCTGCGGACCCGGCCATCGTGCGCAAGCTGGCGCCGGTGATGTCCGATCATGCCGCTCAGCGCAGCGCCACGCTCAGCAGCTCCGCCATCCGGTGCGCCCACGTGTGCTCACGGAGCGCGCGGGCCCGCGCCGCCGCCGCCAGCGAGCGACGCAGCGGCTCGTCCGCGAGCAACGCTCGCGCCCGCTCGCGTAGCTCGGCCACGGTGCGATAGAGCACGATCTCCCGATCCGGCGTCAGGTGGCGCGCGATGTCGCGCTTCGCGTCCGAGAGCTGCGGCGTCCCGACGGTGGCGAGCTCAAACACCCGCATATTAGCCCCGGTGCCGTAGCGCGCGGGATCGCCGCCATCCCCGAACTGCTGGTGGATGTTCACGCCAAGTGTGGCGCCGGCGAGCGCCTGGATGAAATCATCCCCGTAGACGGGGCCAGCCGGCCAGCCCGGTCCCCAGGTCGTGATCCCCAGGTCGGCGAGCTGTTGGATCACCCGCTCGCGCGCCGGGTCGCGCGAACCCACGAACACCGCGGGCGCGCGCCACCGCGCCCCGCCGTCGAGCGGCCGGTGGTAGGTGGGGTCGCACCCGAACGCGAGGTAGTACGCCCGCGCGCCGGCGCCCCGGTGCCGCTCGAGGCTCGAGCTGTCGTGGGTGAAGAAGCAGTCGTAGGCCGGCGACAGCCGAGCGGACACCTCCAGTTGGTGCGGGTCGTCGGGGAACCAGTTCGCCCAGCGGCCGCCCAGGTCATGTCGCAGCTCCTCGATTGTCGCGGGCGGGAGCTTCGTTCCTTTGAAGACGAAGACGAGATCGGCCCGCCGTCGGCGCAGCGCGTTGCGGAGCCGGGTGGTGAGCGGGCGCCGGAGGATGGAGTTGAGGCCCCGCAACCGTTCCTCGCAGCGCCGCACCTCGCAGCCGAGCGATTCGAGCGCGCCCGCCAGGGCCGCCCCGGTCCGGTGATAACGGGGGTTGAACGCCGCGACCAACACCACGCGCAACCCCGCGAACTCGGACCCGCTCACTCTCGGACGGCCTTCACGATCAAGGTCTCGCCGAACGCGACGGCTGGCGAGAGCAGTTGTCGGCGAATCTCTCGGTTGCGGGTCCGTTGGCTCGGATCCTTTTCCCAGCGACGAAACGCCAGCGCAGTCACCACGGCCGCCACGGGCCAGAGCGGCAGATAGAGCCAGCTCACGGGCTTGATGCGATTCGTCGTGATGGCCGTGAGACGAAACCCGTGGCGGTGCAGTAGGTACCGCAGCGCGGCAAAGGAGAGGAGGTTGAGATGATGCCACGGGTTCGGGTCCCGCTCGTTGAGTGGCACCTTGCCCTTGTTGTGGAACCCCGTGAGCAGCCAACGCCAACGCGAGCGCAGGGCGCTGATGTTCGGCGTCGAGATGATGAGCACCCCCCCCGGGCGAACGACGCGGTGGCACTCCCGCACGAAGTCGAACGGCCGCTCGAGGTGCTCGATCCCGTCGATCGAGACCACCGCGTCGAACGCCGCATCGCCGAACGGCAACGGCCAGTTCATATCGGCGGCGGTGAAGCGCGCGTGGGGCGCAACGAGGCGATTGACGAGGTCGGCTCCGCGCGCCTCGAGCCCCTGCGCCCGGAGCCGTTCGAGAAACGCGCCTTCCCCGCAGGGGAGGTCCAGCACGACGTGACAGTGCCGCTCGGTGGCGAGCAGCCGTGCCACGACGGCGTGGGTGTGCTTCGAGGTCAGCTCGCGCGGCCGGGGCGGACTCACACCAGCACGTAGTTTCGGTACTCGAACGGCCGGACGCCCGTGAGGCGCTCGATCCAGTCGGAGACGTAGAACCGGAGGTCCGACCACCGCGGGCGCCGCGGGGCGAACGCCGCGCCACGACTGGCGTCGCGCCGCGCCGCGATCCAGTCCGCGGCGGCGCGCGGGTGCGCGCCCGCGAAGCGGCGGAGCAACGGGGTCCACTCCAGCTGCACGGGCTGCCCGCGCTCGGACTGCCCGCCCGCGCGCCCGAAGATCTGTTCCGACGCCGTGAACTTTCGGCGCGCCGACTCCGGGGGCCGGGCCCAGCCGTAGTGGAACATCGTGGCGCCCGTCACCCGCGCGCGCACGCGCCGCCGCTCGGGGCCGACGCGGAACCCCTGCGCGTCCTGGAAGGACCGGATGTCGCGCTCCCGCCCCAGGCGCACGACGCGCACCTCGCGGCGGTACCAGTGCCGGTTCGTCGCGAGGGTGTCGAAGTCGCCCAGGAAGTGGAGGTAGTCGACCACCAGGCCCTCGACGCGCGCGTCGCCGTCCCACTCCCGCACTTTCGCCGCGAGGATCGCGGCGCCCGTCTCGTGCAGCACCTCGTCCGCCTGGATGTAGAGTCCCCACGTGCCGCGGCACGCCGCCATGGCCCGGTTCGTCTCCACGGCGAGGGCCTCCGAGCCCCGGGTGAGGTCCCACGTCGTGTCGAGGATCCGCACGCGCGGGTCGGCGATCGCGGTCACGAGGTCGCGGGTCGCGTCGTCCGACTTCCCGACGTTCACGACCACTTCGTCGCAGGCCTCGAGAATCGAGCGGATCGCTGGGACGACCGGGTAATCGAGGATGACCGCGTTGCGGACGATCGTGAAGCCCGACAGCACGGCGCTACACGCGAAACTGCAGGTCGTAGAACCGGCGGTACGGGCCGCCCGCGGCGAACAGGGTCTCGTGGTTGCCGCGCTCGATGATCCGCCCGTCGGCCAACACCACGATCAGGTCGGCGTGCCGCACGGTGGCGAGGCGGTGCGCGATGACGAGCACGGTACGGTGCGCCATGAGGCGGTCGATCGCTTCCTGCACGAGTCGCTCCGACTCGGTGTCGAGCGCGCTCGTGGCTTCGTCGAGGATCAGGATCGGCGGATCCCGCAGCAGCGCCCGCGCGATGGCAATGCGCTGGCGCTCGCCGCCCGAGAGGCGCATGCCCCGCTCGCCGAGCAGCGTGTCATACCCGGCCGGCAGCTGCGAGATGAAGTCATGCGCGTTGGCCGCCCGCGCGGCCGCCTGCACCTGGTCCAGGGTGAAGTCCTGGCGCCCGTAGGCGATGTTGGCCCGGGCCGTGTCGTTCAGCAGAATCGTCTCTTGCGAGACGATGCCCATCAAGCCGCGCAGGCTCTTGCGCGTGAAGCGCGAAATCGGCACCCCATCGATCAGGATCGCGCCGGCGGTCGGCTCGTAGAAGCGCGGCAGCAGGTCCACGAGCGTCGTCTTCCCGGCCCCCGACGGGCCGACGATGGCGATGACCTGGCCGCGGCACACCTCGAGGTTCACCTCCTCCAGCACGGGCGCCGCGCCGTCGTAGGAGAAGCCGACTTGGCGGTACTCGACCCGGTGGTCGAAGCGGGCGGCGACGGCGCCCGGGGCGTCGCCCTCGTCGGTGGGCAGATCGAGCACCTCGAAGCAGCGGTCCGCGGCGGCGACGGCGCCCGCCATGACCGTGGGGTACTGCGCGACCGCCTTGACCGGCGACATCAACCGGAGCGCCACGACGATGAAGGCGATGAACACTTCGGGGCGCAGCGACGCCGACGCGCCGAGCGCCCACCGCGTGCCGACGGCGAAGATGAGGACGACCACCACACCGGCGAACACTTCGCTCACCGGGCTCGTCAGCGTCGCGGCGCTCTGCGCCCGGAACACGCGGCGGCGGTAGCGGTCGGCGAGCCTCTGGAACCGCTCGACCTCGAACGCCTCGGCCATATAGGCGCGGACCAGCTTGACCGAAGCGACCATCTCGCTCACCAGGCTCGTGAGCTCGCCACGGTCCTCCGCCTGCGCGCGCGAGCGCCGTCGCACGCGCGCCACGATCGGCCGGATCACGAGCACCAGCACCGGCGCGAGCACCAGCGCGATCAGCGTGAGCCGCCACGACAGCCCGATCAGGATCGCCAGATAGACGAGGATCAGGCTCACGTTGCGCAAGAAGGAGGCGAGCGCCGCGGTGACTGCGGTCTTCACCTGGTCGGTGTCGGAGATGACGCGAGCCAAGAGCTGGCCGGCGCGGACCCGCTGGAAAAAGCCGAGCGGCAGGGTTTGCAGGTGGCGAAACAGGCCGACGCGCAGGTCGCGCACGACGCCTTCCTCGATCGCCACGCTGGCCATCGCGGCGCCGTACGCGGCGACGTTCTTGACGACGAGCGCGACGAGCAGGACCAAGACCACATTGCGGAGCGCCGCGGCAGGTGCAGCCGTGAGCCAGGGGCCGGTGATCTTCGCGAGCAGCGCTTCCACGGTCGAGCCGCCGGTCGCGGGCAGCGCCTGGAGACCGAACAGCGCGCGCATGAACGGGATCAGCAGGACGAAGGTCGCTCCGTCCATCACCGACGACACGAGCGTGGCGGCGATGTTGGCGGCGAAGAGCACGGAATAGGGGCGGAGCAGGCCGAGAACGCGGCCGCTGCGGCCCATTCAGCGGGGTCCCCCCAGCGTCCCGCTACGGCTGCGCGGCGTGAGCAACGCGACGGGCAGGATCATTTCTTCCGGCGTGACGCCGCCGTGCAGGAACGAGCCGCGGTAGCGGGCCTGGTACTCGCGCAGCTTGGTGGGATACACGAAGAAGCAATCGCTCGTGGCAAGCAGCAGCCGGACCCCCAAGCCCATGGCCGGCAGACCGAACGCCTTCAAGTCCTCGACCACGATGGCCGCCTTGGCGGTCTCGCTGCGGAGATCCTCGCCGAACTTATAGCGCAGGTTCGCCGTGGCGTCGCGTTTTGCGAACACGGTAGCGGGGGTCTCGCAGTGGATCGAGCCGTGGTCGCTCGTGAGCAGCACCGTCACCCCGCGCCGCTCCGCCTCCTGAAGCGCGGCAAGGATGGGCGAGCGTTCGAACCAGGTGCGGGTGAGGTTCCGCAGCGCGGCCTCGTCGCGCGCCACCTCGTAGAGGATCGCGCTTTCCGAGCGGCCGTGCGTCAGCTGGTCGACGAAATTGAACACCAGCGCCGTCACGCCGGGCTGCGCGAGGTGCGCCGGCAAGCGGCGCAAGAAATCTCCCTCGCCCGAGCTGAACACCTTCTCGTAGCGGACGGCGACGGGATGGCCCACGAGCTCGAGCAGTTGCTCGGTGAGGAGCTCGCCCTCGTGGGCATTGAGGCTCTCCTCGTCGGACGGCTGGCCCCACCACTCGGGATGGCGCGCCGCGAGCTCCATCGGGAAGAGGCCCGAGAAGATGGCATTGCGGGCGAACGGCGTGGCCGTGGGGAGGATGCTGTAGTAGTGCGACTCTTCGACCTCGAACAGCGGTGTGATGAGCTCGCGCAACATCTCCCACTGGTCGAGCCGCAGGCAATCAACCACCACGAACAGCACGCGGTCGTGCGCCCGCAGCACGGGAACGAGAAACTCCGCGCCCACGTCCACCGAGAGTGGCGGCCGATCGCCCTCGGGGCTCGCGAGCCAGCGCGCGTAGTGGCGGGCGACGTACTCGGCGAAGTCCTTGCGCAGGCTGCGCTGCAGGCTGCGGAGTGCCTCCGACAGGCCCGGCTCGTGGGCGCGCCAACTCGACCACCAATTCGATCCACTCGCGCCACGCCAAGGCCGCGCCGCGCCGGCCCTCGAGCTCGCGGAATCGCGTGACGAAGTCGCGCGACAGGCGCTGCTGGCGGATCCGGTCGCCCTCGAGCAGCCGGGTGACGACCGAGAGGATCTGGCGCGGGTGCACCGGCTTGACGAGATAATCGTCCACCTCGATGCCGATCGCCTCGCGCAGCGTCCCTTCGTCCTCGCTCTGCGTCACCATGACCACCGGCATGGCGGGGTCGATGGCGCGGATTTCGCCCAACAGCTCGAGGCCACGCCGCCCCGGCATGTGCTCGTCGAGCAGCACCACGCTATAGGGCTGGCGACGCAGCAGCGCCAGCGCATCGTCGCCGTGAGCGGCGGCGGCGACGGTGAACCCCTGGGCCTCGAGGAAGCGGCGGTGGGCGTCGAGGCCCTGCACCTCGTCGTCCACCCAGAGAATGCTCTTCGAGCGCGCCATGAGCCAAAGCTAACGACGACTGGCGAACCCGGGCAACGCGACCGTAACTTGCTCGCGTGCTGTGCGTGCTCCTGGTTCGCTTCAGCTCCATCGGCGACATCGCGCGCCGGCACCCCGAAGCGAAGCTCGTCTACGTCACCAAGCGGGCGATGGCGCCCCTCGTCGCGGACAACCCCCACCTGGCCGAAGTGGTCATGCTCGAGCCGGGCGAGCCGGTGCGGCACCTGGCGCGCCGGCTGCGCCGCTGCGCCCCGACGCACGGGCTCGATCTCCATGGCAACCTGCGGAGTGCCGCGCTGCGGCTGTTGGTGAGCTGCCGTTGGTCGGGGTACGGCAAGCGCAAGTTCGCCCGCGGTCTGCTGATCTCCACCAAGCTCGACGTGTACGGATCCCGGGTGCCGGTCGCCGAGCGCTACTTCGACGCGGCGCGCCAGCTGGACACCCTGCCGGACGGCGGCCCGCTCCAGTTCTGCCTGGGCCGCGGCGCCACGGGGCGGGTGGCGCAGTGGCTGGGCGCGCGCGGTCTCGCGGACGCCCGACTCGCCGCGCTCGCCCCGGGGGCGGCGCACGCCACCAAACGCTGGCCGGTGGCGCACTGGGGCGCGCTGGCGGAGCGGCTGCGCGCGGCGGGCTATGAAGCGATCGTGGTGGGGGGGCCCGATGACCGCGGGCTCGCCCAGCAGCTCGTGGCGAGCGGGGCGGCCGCGAGTGCTGCCGGCGAGTTCTCGCTCCAGGAGACGGGCGCGCTGCTGGCGCGCGCGCGGGTCGTGATCTCGGGCGACACCGGGGTGATGCACATGGCCGCCGGGGTGGGGGCACCGCTCGTCGCCTTGTTCGGGCCCACGGTAGAACAGTTCGGGTTCTTCCCTTACAAGGTGCCGGCGATCGTACTGCAGCGCGACCTCGACTGCCGCCCCTGTTCGGCGACGGGTACGGCGACCTGTCCGCTCGGCCATCATCGCTGCCTCGCCGACGTGGCACCCGCCGACGTCGTCGGAGCGGTGGAGCGCTTGGTCGCGTGATCGCAGTCACGACCCCGGCCGAAGAGCGCCTCATCGGGCTCGCCGCCGTGGCGGCCCGCGGACCCAAGCGCGATGGGCTGTTCGCCTTGTGGCTGGTGGTGCGGGCGGCGGAGGCGCTGTTGCCGCCGCAGCCCGTCTCAGGGAGAAACCACCGCCGGCGGCTGCAGGCGCTCCACGCGCGCCTCGCGAGCCTGGCGCTCCCGGCACCGCTGCGACGGGCCGTCGTGGCGGCGCGGGACCATCTCGAGCCGGGCACGGCGGCGGCGGCGGTGCTCGTGCTGTCGCAGCTCGTCGCCCCCGCGCGGGACGTGCTGGGTCCCGAGGCGGGCGACGCCGTCGGCGTTGCCGCGCGCGCGGCCCGCCTACATCTATAGAGGTCCTCAATGCCGCGCCGCGGAGCCATCCCGTGACCACCCGCCGCGTCCCCAAGCGTCCCTCGCCCGAGTCCCTGGTCGCGCGCGTAGATCAGCAGCGCCCCGGGGACACCCCCGGCGACACGGTGCCCACCGGCTTCCTATCGGTCGACCGGATCCTCGGCGGCGGGCTGCGGCGTCGCGACTTGATCGTGCTGGGCGGCGACATCGGCGCCGGGAAGTCCGCCCTGGCGCTCGGGGTGGCGTTACGGGTGGCGCAGCAGCAGGTGGGCGTCGCGTTGCTGTCGGGCGAGATGGACGAGGAGCGCCTGATGGAACGCGCGCTGGCCATCGAGGGGCGCGTCGCGGTGGACGAACTCCGCAGCGCGAAGCTCAACGACCAGGCCCGCGCCGGCGTCGGCGGCGCGGCGGTGCGGCTGCGGGGGCTGCCGCTCACCATCCTGCCCCTCGCGGCGCCCGATTTCGCGACGGCGTCGGGCCGGCTCGACGCGCTCGACTCCCTGGGGCTCGTCGTGCTGGATTACCTCCAACTGGTCCCGGCACCGGGCGGCGCCGCCCGCGGCACGTTGGACGAGGACGTCGCCCTCGCGTTGCAGCAGCTCAAGGCGCTGGCGCTGGCGCGCCAGGTCGCGGTACTCGTCGTGTCCCAGCTGCCGAAATTCGATGCGCAGCGCCCGAACCCCCGACCGAGCCTCGACGACTTCGGTCACCTGGGCGCCATCAAGCAGCACGCCGACCTGGTCCTCGGGATCTATCGCGAGGAGATGTACCACCCCGGCTACGGTGTCGACGGCGCCACGGAGCTCATCGTTCTCAAGAACCGCAACGGCCCGACGGGATTTGTCGACCTCTACTTCTATCGGCGCTGGATGCGGTTCGAGGACATGCTCGACCCAGACCGCTAGCGCGGCGGGCGCTGGTGGCGCGCCGCGCCGGTCCGGCTATAACTTGGACCGCAGCTGGAGGTGTCCGATGAGCAAGTGGAAGCAAATCAAGCGCAAGAAAGCCGTCACCGACGCACGCCGCGGGGCCCTCTTCACCCGCCTCATTCGAGAAATCACGATCGCGGCCAAGCAGGGCGGCGGCGACCCCGCCGGCAACGCCCGGCTCCGCACGGCGATCGATGCGGCGAAGGCCGAGAACATGCCGCTCGACAACATCGAGCGCGCGGTCAAGAAGGGCACCGGCGAGCTGGAGGGCGTCAGCTACGAGGAGGTCAGCTACGAGGGCTACGGTCCCGGCGGCGCGGCGATCTTCATCGAGGCGACGACCGACAACGCGAACCGCACGGTCGCCGAAATCCGGCACGTGTTCCAACGCTACGGCGGCAACCTGGGCGCGGCCAACTCCGTCGCCTGGATGTTCGACCGCAAGGCGCAGATCACTGTGGATGCGACCCGCGCCGACGAAGACGCGACGATGGAGGCGGCGCTCGACGGCGGCGCCGAGGACATGGCGCGCGACGGTGACGTCTTCCTGATTACCGCTCCCGTGAGCCAGCTGCACCACATCACCGCGGCGCTCCGGGGCCGCAACGTCGCGGTGCAGGGCGCCGAGATCGCCATGCTCCCCAAGAGCACGGTCAAAGTGGAAGGCAAGGACGCCCGCAAGCTCCTCGAGCTGATCGAGGCTCTGGAAGCGATGGACGACGTCGCGCGCGTGTCTTCGAACTTCGACATCGACGCCGAGGCGCTGGCGGCGGCGACGCCGTGACGTGAGGGTGCTGGGCGTCGACCCGGGTACCGCGGTCACTGGCTACGGCGTGATCGAGACCGGGAACGGCAGGCCCGGTCTGGGTCGGCTGATCGAGTGCGGCGTCATCCCCTGCTCCCGCCGCGCGTCGCTCGCGCAACGCCTCGCCGAGTTGCACGCCGGGATCGCCGAGCTCATCACGCGCCACCACCCCCAGACGCTGGCCCTGGAAGACGCGTTCTACCACAAGAACGTGCGCACCACGCTCGTGCTGGGCCACGCGCGCGGGGTCGTGCTGCTCGCCGCCGCGCAGCACGGGCTGGCGATCGCGGAGTATGCGCCCGCCACGGTCAAGAAAACGGTGACCGGGGCGGGCGGGGCGCCCAAGGCGCAGGTGGGAGCGGTGGTGGCCCGGCTGCTGCAGCTGCGGCATGCCCCGACGCCCGCCGACGCCGCCGACGGCGTCGCGGTGGCGCTCGCGCACATCCTCCGCGCGTGATCGCCCAGATCGCCGGCCAGCTCGCCGCGAAGCAGACCGACCGGGTCGTCATTCAGACCGCGGGCGGAGTTGGCTACGAGGTCGTGGTGCCCCTCGGGGTGATGGAGCGGCTGCCGCCCGTGGGCGACGCGGTGAGCCTCGCGACCGAGCTCGTAGTGCGCGAGGATGGCTGGTCGCTGTACGGGTTCCGCGACGACGCGGAGCGGCGCTTCTTCCAGCGGCTGATCGGCGTGAGCGGCGTCGGGCCGAAGATCGCCATCGCCCTGATGTCCGCGCTCGGCGTGGAGCGCGGCGTGCGAGCCGTGCGGGAGCGCAACATCGGCCTGCTCGCCTCGGTCAGCGGCATCGGTCGGAAGACGGCCGAGCGGCTGGCGCTTGAACTGGCCGACAAGCTCGGCGAGTTTGAGGGGGCGCCCGGCGCCGGCGCACCCCGCGGTGGCGCGACGGAGGCGGCGCTCGCCGCGCTCGAGCGATTGGGGTACGCGACCGCCGAGGCCGACCGAGCGTTGCGTCAGGCGCTCGCCGCCGACGGCAGCGGCGACGTCGAGTCGCTGGTCCGCCGGGCGCTCCACCTCCTCACCCACGGATGAACATGACGACGGCGGAGTGGATCTGCACGCGGTGCGGCTCGACCAATCGGCTGCTCGTGCCCGTCGGGGCAACCGAGGCGGTGGACGCCTGCGTTACCTGCCACACCCGTCATGCCCTGACGGCGGATCCCCGGCCGGTGCGGTGGCGGGCCCGGCCGCTGAGCAAACAGGCCGCGTGACGCGCGCCCGGCCCCAGATCACCACCCCCGAAGCGTTGCCCGACGAGCGCAGCGCGGACGCCGCGCTGCGGCCGTCCCGGCTCGACGAATTCGTGGGTCAGGCGAAGGTCAAGGAATCGCTGCAGATCGCGATCGACGCGGCGAAGCAGCGCCGGGAGCCCCTCGACCACGCGCTGTTCTTCGGGCCGCCGGGCCTTGGCAAGACGACCCTGGCCCTGCTAATGGCGAAGGAGCTCGGGGTGAATATCCGCACGACGTCGGGCCCCGTGCTCGAGCGCCCCGGCGACCTCGTCGGCCTGCTCACCGCGCTCAAGGCCGGCGACATCCTCTTCATCGATGAGGTCCACCGCCTCCGCCCGCTGCTTGAAGAATTCCTCTACCCCGCCATGGAGGAGTACCGCGTGGATGTGCGCATCGCCGAGGGCCCGCACGCGCAGACGATCCCCATGGCGCTCGAGCGGTTCACGTTGATCGGCGCGACGACGCGGTTCGGCCTGCTCACGCCGCCGATGCGCGCGCGGTTCGGCCTGGTGGAGCGGCTCGCGTACTACCCGCCCGATGACCTGGCCCAGATCCTCGCCCGCTCGGCCGGTATCCTGAAAGTGCCGGCCGACGCGGCCGGCATCGCGGAGCTCGCGCGCCGGAGCCGCGGCACGCCGCGCGTCGCGAACCGGCTGCTCAAGCGCGTCCGCGATTACGCCCAAGTGCGCGCGGGCGGTGCGATCACCGCCGCGGTCGCGGCGGAAGCGTTGAAACGGCTCGACGTGGACGAATTCGGTCTGGACGACATGGACGGCCGCATCCTGAAAACGTTGATCGAGCAGTTCGACGGCGGCCCCGCCGGGCTGACGACGATCGCCGCGGCCGTAGGGGAGGACCCGGGCACGCTGGAGGAGGTGTACGAGCCGTTCTTGATGCAGCAGGGGTTTCTCGCCCGCACCGCGCGCGGCCGCTGCGCCACCACGGCGGCCTATCGGCATTTCGGCCTCACCCCGCCCCGGGTCGCCGAGCAGCCCACCATCTTCGATCGCTAGTGGGTGGCGGCGCCGGCACCGCGCCGCCCGCCGCCGTCGACCCGTCCCGCCGCACGCGCGTGACCCGCGTCTTTCGGACTGCCGACTTCGCCTACGATCTCCCGGCCGAGCGAATCGCGCAGGAGCCCCCGCCCGACCGTGCGGCGAGCCGGCTGCTCGTCCTCGCGCGACCGGAGGGCGCCATTCGACATGCCCGCTTTCCCGACATCGTCGAGCTGGTGGCGCCCGAGGACGTGCTCGTCCTCAACGTTTCGCGCGTGATCCCGGCGCGCTTGCGCGGCACGCGAGCGCGCGGTGCCGCGGCCGAGCTACTCCTGCTCCGGCCGCTTCCGGACGGCACGTGGCTCGCGCTGGGGCATCCGGGCGGCAAGCTCAAGCCGGGGCGCACGGTGCAGCTCGGCGCCGACAGTACGGTGGAAATCGTGGCGCGGCTCGGTGCCGGGGTGCGCCGGGTGCGCTTCGTGGGGCCACTCGATGCCGCAGCGACCCTGGCGAAGTACGGCGAGGTCCCGCTCCCCCCTTACATCCGCCGCCCCGCGTGCCCTGAGGACCGCGAGCGCTATCAGACGGTGTACGCGGCGCATGATGGCAGCGTCGCCGCGCCCACGGCCGGGCTGCATTTCACGACGGAGCTGCTCGAGCGGCTGCCGGCGCGCGGCGTGGCCGTGGCGACGCTCGACCTTCACATCGGGCTCGGCACCTTTAAGCCGGTCGCGGTGGAGGATATCCGTCAGCACGTGATGCACCCGGAGCCGTACGCGCTCAGCGAAGCCGCGGCGGGGCTCATCAACGCGCGGCGCGCCGCCGGGGGTCGTACCTGGGCCGTCGGCACCTCGGTGGCACGCGCCCTCGAGACCTGTGCGGACGAGCGCGGGCGACTTCAGGCCGGCGCGGGGGAGACACAGCTCTTCCTGCATCCCCCTTATACGTTTCGCGCCGTCGATTGTCTCCTCACCAATTTCCACCTGCCGCGGTCGACGCTGCTAATGTTGGTCTGCGCGTTTGGGGGCTACGAGGCGGTGATGCACGCGTATCGGACGGCCGTCGAGCAGGGCTACCGCTTCTATTCCTATGGCGACGCCATGGCGGTGCCGTGAGGATGTTCGAATTCATCGTCGAGGCCACCTGCGGCCCGGCCCGTAGCGGGCGGCTCGAGCTGCCTCACGGGACGGTCGAGACGCCCGCCTTCATGCCGGTCGGCACCCAGGGGACGGTCCGGGCCCTGTCGCCCAACGATCTCCGCGGGGTGGGGGCGACCTTGGTCCTCGCGAACACCTACCACCTGCACGTGCGCCCCGGCGAGCAGGTGATCGCCCGGCTGGGCGGGCTGCATCGCTTCATGGGCTGGGACCGCCCGCTGCTCACGGATTCGGGGGGCTTTCAAGTGTTTTCCCTCGCGGGGACCCGGCGCGTGGACGAAGCGGGCGTCGAGTTCCAGAGTCACGTGGACGGCAGCCGCCGCACCCTGACGCCCGAGCGTGCTACCGAGATCCAATGGCTGCTCGGGGCCGACATCGCCATGGCGCTCGATCACGTGGTGCCGGGGGAGGCCGACCGGGCGACGGCGCGCGACGCCGCGGAGCGGACGCTGCGGTGGCTCGATCGCTGCGCCCAGCGCCACCGGACCCTCGCGGCGGGCGAGTCCCTGGCCGGGTCGAACGGACCCGACGACGCACCCGCCCTCCCCGGGGCCGCCACCTCGCCGCCCGCGGCCTCGCCGGCGCTCCAGACCCTGTGGCCGATCCTACAGGGCGGCGCGCACGTGGAGCTGCGCACCGAAGCGCTGGGCCGGATGCTGGAGCTCGGGACCTGGACGGGGCTCGCCCTGGGCGGGCTTGCGGTGGGCGAGCCCAAGCCCGTGATGCACGAGGTACTCGCCGCGCTCGAGCCGCGGCTGCCGCCGGCCCTGCCGCGTTATCTTATGGGCGTGGGGTTTCCGGAGGACCTGGTCGCGGCGGTGGAACGCGGGGTGGACTTGTTCGACTGCGTCGCACCGACTCGCCACGGGCGCAACGGCTCGGCCTTCACGGCCGACGGCCCGCTCAACATCCGGAACGCGGACTATCGCGAGGACCCTCAGCCGCTCGACGCCTCGTGCGACTGCGAGGCCTGTACCGCGGTCTCGCGCGGCTATCTCCGTCACCTCTTCGTGGCGAAGGAACTGTTGGGGTTGCGCCTGTTGTCGCTGCACAACGTCCGATACCTGATCCGGCTCGCCGCGGAAATGCGGACCGCGATCCGGCGGCACGCGTTCGGCTCCTGGGCCGACGACTGGCGCCGCCGCTACCTGCCAGCGAGACCTCGATGACCCCACACGGACTGTCCTTGTTGCGTTTCGCCCCAGCAGGCCAGAACAGTGGCGGCGGGCTCACCGTCTTCGTCATCCAGATCGCCGCGCTGATCGCGATTTTCTACTTCATGCTGATCCGGCCACAGCGCAAGCAGCAACAGCGGCACCGCGAGCTGCTGGCGTCCCTGCAGCGCGGCGATCGGGTAGTCACGTCGGGCGGTATCGTGGGTGAGGTCGTGCATCTGAAGGACGACGAGGTCACGGTGAAGAGCGGCGAAACCCGCTTGATCGTGCTGCGCGCCAACATCGCGAACATCGTGAACCGGTCCGTGGAATCCAAGCCGCAGTGACGATTCGCAAACTCCACCTGCTCGGCTCCCCCCTGCTGCGGCAGCGGGCGGCCCCGGTCGCCGCCGTGGACGAGGAGGTGCAACGGCTGGTGGACGACCTCTTCGAAACGATGCGCGCCGCCAAAGGGGTCGGGCTCGCGGCCAATCAAGTCGGGGTCGCGCGTCGCGTGGCGGTCGTCGACACGGGCGAGGAGACCCCCCCTCCCCTCGTGCTCGTGAACCCGCGGATCGTGCAGGCCGGCGACGTCACCGAGACGGTCGAAGAGGGGTGTCTCTCGATCCCCGACATCTACGGCGACGTGGAACGCCCGCTCACCGTGGTGCTCGAAGCGCTCGATCGCGACGGCCGGCCGTATCGCGTCGATCTGTCGGGATTCAAGGCACGCGCCGTGCAGCACGAGATCGATCACTTGGACGGCGTCTTGTTCCTCGACCACCTGAGCGCGGTCAAACGGAGCCTGCTGGTCGCCAAGTGGAAGAAATCCCGCAAGGGGAAATCGGGCTACCTGAAGGAGGTCACCCCGGAGCCGGCGGGCGAACTGTAGGTGCGCGTCGTCTTCTTCGGTACGCCGGAATTCGCTGTGCCCTCCCTCGAAGCGCTGTTGGGCGAGGGTTTCGATGTCGTCGCCGCCGTCACCCAGCCCGACAAGCCGCAGGGACGCTCCCGCACCAGCGCCGTTGCCTCTCCGGTGAAGCTCGCCGCGGTGGCCGAAGCGGTGCCCGTGCTGCAGCCCGCGCGCCCGAACGACCCCGCCTTCGGCGCCGAAGTGCGGGCCCTCGCGCCCGATGTCGGCGTCGTGGTCGCCTACGGGCACCTGCTCGCGCCCGCCCTCCTTCGCGCCCGCCCTCCTCGCGATCCCCCGGCACGGCATGATCAACGTGCACCCGTCGTTGCTACCCGCACTGCGGGGCGCGGCGCCCATCGAGTGGGCCATCCTCAACGGGCTCGAGAAAACGGGCGTGACCATCATGCAGATGGATGCCGGGATGGACAGCGGGCCCATCCTGCATCAAATCCCGCATCACCTCGACCCGGACGTTACGGGCGGCGAGTTGAGCGAGCATCTCTCGGAGCTCGGCGCGCAGGCCTTGGTCGAGGCGTTGGCGCTGCTCGCGCAGGGTGAGCTCGGGGCTCGGTCCCAGGACGCCGCGCGTGCCAGCTATGCGCCGAAGCTCACGCGCGACACGGCGCGCGTGCGCTGGACGGACGCCGCGGAGCAAGTCGCGCGCACCATCCGCGCCCTCGATCCCAAGCCTGGCGCTTGGACGGAGCTTGGGGGCCGCGCGGTGAAGCTGTTCGGCGCCCGGGTCGTCCCGGGGCGGGGCGCGCCGGGGGAGGTGGTGAGCACGCAAGGGGGACTGCGCGTCGGGACGGGGAGCGAGCTCGTGGAGCTCGAGGAGGCGCAGCCCGCCGGAAAGCCCCGCCTGGCTGCAGCCGACTGGACTCGCGGCCGCGGCGTGCGCGTCGGTCAGCGATTCACGTGAGGGGGCCGCTGCCGCGGGTGCACGCGATCACCGATGAGCGGATCGCGCGCCGCGCCGATGTCGCGACCCTGGCCGAGCAGCTGGCCGTCGGCGCGGGCGACCGCCTCGCCTTGCACGCCCGCGGCCATACGCTCACGGGGCGCGAGCACCACCAGCTGGCGCTCCGTCTCGCCGCCGCCCGGCCGGCCCGCCTCTTCGTGAATGATCGCCTCGACGTGGCGCTCGCGGCGGAGGCCTGGGGCGTCCAGCTCCCCCACGGGGGCCTCGCCCCGGGTGACGCCCGCCGGCTGGATCCGACGTGGTGGATCGGCCAGTCGGTGCATGACGCCCGTGCCGCCGCGGCCGCACGCGCCGCGGGCGCCGACTATCTTTTAGTAGGCGCCGTGTACCGCACCGCCAGCCACCCCGACCGAATGCCGCTCGGGGTGGCAGCGTTCGCCGAGATCGCCGCGCTCGGGCTCCCGGTGATTGCCATCGGCGGTGTGACGGCCCAGCGTGTCGGCGAGCTCAAGGCGGCCGGCGCCCACGGCGTGGCTGCCCTGGGCGCGTTATGGGATGCGCCCGACCCGGCGGCCGCTGCGCGCGACATGGTGCAGGCGTGGGACACATGAGCGAGACGATTGACATCGTCGTGAACGGAGAGCGCCGGGCGGTGGCGCGAGGCGCCACGCTGCTCGACCTCCTGGGGACGCTGGCGCTCGACCCGCGGGTCGTGGTGGTCGAGCATAACCGGGCGATCGTGCGGCGACCGCGGCTCGGCGCCGTGACGGTGGCGCCGGGCGATGCGATCGAGCTGGTGCATTTCGTCGGAGGCGGGTAACGATGGCGACGGCCGTTGCGGCGGACCGCGACACACCGTTCGTGATCGGTGGACGGACGTTCCGCTCGCGCCTGATGGTGGGGACCGGCAAGTACCGGGACGATGAGACCATGATCCGCGCGCTCGAGGCCTCGGGTGCCGAGATCGTCACGGTGGCCGTGCGCCGGATCAATCTCGATCGCCGCGGCGGCGACGGCATCCTCCAGCACCTCGATCCGCAGCGCTACTTCCTGCTGGCCAACACCGCCGGCTGCTACACGGCGGACGATGCCGTGCGGTACGCCCGGCTGGCACGGGAAGCGGGGTTCAACGAATTCATCAAGCTCGAGGTGATCGGCGACCAGGAGACGCTCCTCCCCGACGTGCAGGGCTTGCTCGCGGCGGCGCAGACCCTGGTGCGGGACGGGTTCAAGGTCTTGGCCTACACGAGCGACGATCTCGTCACCGCCCTGCGGCTCGAGGCCGTCGGCTGCGCGGCGGTGATGCCGCTCGCCTCGCCGATCGGCAGCGGGCTCGGCCTGCTCAACCCCTATGGGATCCGAATCATCAAGCGGCGGGTGCGCGTGCCGGTCGTCGTCGATGCCGGGGTGGGAACGGCGTCGGACGCCTGCATCACGATGGAGCAGGGCGTCGACGGCATCCTCTTGAACACGGCGCTCGCCGCCGCGCGCGACCCGGTGGCAATGGCCGGCGCGATGCGCCTGGCGGTCGAGGCCGGGCGGGCCGCTTATCTCGCCGGCCGCATGGCGCGGCGGGAGGTCGCCGTCCCCTCCTCGCCCCGCGAGGGGATGCTGGATTAAGGACGCGACCGCCGCCCGGCGCGCCGCGTTGCAGCTGCTGCGGGCGGTGCGGTCCGGCGCCACCTTCCAGGCGGCGCGCGATCAGGCGCTGCCGCCTCACGCCGAGCGGGATCGCCGGCTCGCCTACGAGCTCGCCGCCGGGGTGCTGCGCCAGCAGGGCCGACTCGACCGCCTGGTCACGCTCGCGACCGCCGATCCCCGCCTCCATGACGTGCTACGGCTCGGCGCCTACCAGCTGTGCGTGCTCACGAGGGTCCCGGCATACGCGGCAGTCTCGACGAGCGTCGAGCTGGCGCGCGAGACGGCGGGCGAGGGAGGAGCCGGGTATGTGAATCGGGTGTTGCGCGCGCTCGCCCGCAGCGGCGACGGCGCGCTCCGCGGGCCGGGCGCGACACATCCGCGCTGGCTCGTGGCGCGATGGCGCCGGCAGTTCGGCCCAGCCGACGCGGCGCGGTTGGTCGCCTGGAACGACGCCCGCCCGGCGCTCACCGTTCAGCCCGCGCGCTGGGAGGCGCGCGAGCTCCTGGCCCGGCTCCTAGCGACCGGCTGCGGGGTACGAGAAGCGCCGTTTGGGGCGGGCCTGCAGGTGCTCGCCCCGGCGGGCGGCAGAGCGCCGCGTCCGGTGACGCTGCCGGGGTTCGCCGCGGGCGGCTTCACGGTGCAGGACCCGGCCCAGGCGCTGCTGTGCCGCTACGCCGCGATCGCGCCGGGCGCGTGGGTCTACGACGCCTGCGCCGCCCCGGGCGGCAAGGCGGTGATGCTCGAGCGGCTGGGGGCCCGGGTGCTGGCGGGTGACGCGCGGCGCGAGCGGCTGGGTCGGCTCGCGGAGACGGCCCGGCGGGCCGGGGTGGCGATCCGGGTGACCCTCGCCGATCTTCTGTCCGCCCCGTTTGCGGCCGCAGCGTTTGACGCGGTGCTCGTCGACGCGCCGTGCTCCGCCACGGGCACGATGGCGCGTCACCCCGATGCCCGCTGGCGCGTCACCGCCCGGTTGATCGCGCGCCTGGCCGAACGCCAGCGCGCCCTGCTCGCCGCGGCGGCGCCCCTCGTCGCGCGGGGCGGGCTCCTAGTGTACGCTACGTGCTCGCTCGAACCGGAGGAGAACAGCGCAATCGTGACCGAGTTTCTCGTGCACCATCCCGAGTTCGTGCGCGCGCCCACCACCGCCGCCGTGCCCGCCGCCGTGCTCACGCCCGAGGGAGATTTCTGCACGTTACCGCAGCGCCACGGCGTGGACGGTGCCTACGCGGCCCGGCTGCAGCGGGTGTGCTGATGCGGATCCGTCGCCACCTCGCTCCGCTGATGCAGTGGAAGCTGCCCGCCTTCGTCCCCACCCGGAGCGTCGAGCGCTGGGGTCTCGGGCTGCTCGGCGCGCTCGTCGCGGGCTATCTCACGGCCTATCTGCTGCTGTTCCCGGCCCCCCTCTTCGGCGGCCATCGGGTCGTGCCGCGCCTGCTCGGGCTGCCCCTGGCGCAGGCGTCGGCGTTGCTGGGAAAGGTGGGGCTCACCGCGCAGGAGGGCGGGTCGGAGCCGCACCCCACGGCGCCCCAAGGCACGGTCATCTGGCAGGACCCGCCGCCCGGCGTGAGCGCCCCCGCGGAGTTGCGGGTCACCCTGGTGGCGAGTGACGGTCCGCCCAAGATTCCGGTACCGGATGTGACGGGGCTGGACCTCGCCCTGGCGGAGCGCCTGATCGCGGCCGCCGGTCTCGCCGTGGTGGGGGTGGATTCGGTACAGGCGGCGGCGCCGCGCGGCATTGCCATGGTGACGCGACCCCCGGCGACCACCGTCCTCGCGCCCGGGTCCCAGGTCACGGTCGTGGTGAGTCGCGGCGCCCCCACGATCGGCGTGCCCGACCTCTTGGGGTTGTCGCAAGCCGATGCCCGCAGTCGGCTCGAGCGTGACGGGCTGGCGCTCGGCATGGTGACGCGGCGCCGCACGGGCGAGGCGAATCCCGGCACGGTGGTCGCGCAAAAGCCGGCCGCCGGCACGCTCGCCGCTCCCGGCACGGTGGTGGACATCGTGGTGGCGCGGAGCACGCAATGACCCACGACGGCGGCATCCGCATCGCACCGAGTGTGCTCGCGGCGGACCTCACCCGACTCGCGGCGCAGGTCGAGCAGGTCGTCGGCGCCGGTGCCGACTGGCTGCACGTGGACGTCATGGACGGCCGCTTCGTGCCGAACCTCACGTTCGGGGCGAACATGATCGAGGCGCTGCGCAAGCTCACCGACAAGCCGCTCGACGTGCACCTGATGGTGGTCGAGCCCGAGCGCTATCTCGAGCCGTTCGCCGCCGCCGGGGCGTCGGTGTTCACTTTCCACCCCGAGACGACCGTGCACGTCCAGCGCCAGCTGGCCGCCGTGCGCTCCCGCGGCATGCTCGCCGGGCTGGCTCTCAACCCGGGTTCGCCGCTCGCGCTGGCGGAGGAAGTGATCGCCGACTTGGATCTCCTGCTCATCATGACGGTCAACCCCGGGTTCAGCGGACAGACCTACCTGCCCGCCTCGAACGACAAGGTACGTCGGGCGCGCGCGCTGCTCACGGCGCAGGGCTCCCGGGCCGTGCTCGAGGTCGACGGCGGCATCACGACGCAGACGATCGCGGCGGCGCACGCTGCGGGGGCCGACGCGTTCGTCGTCGGCAACGCCGTGTTCGCAAGCCCCAACCCCGGACGCGAGATCCAAGAGCTCCGGCGCCGCTGCCTGGTGACGGTATGACCGACGCGCGGCGCTGGACGGTGAGCATCGGCGTCGTGATGACGGCGCTGTTCGTCACGGCGCTGGTGGTGAAGGTCCGCCCCCAGATCGACCTCGTTGTGGTCGGATCGCGGGCCCCCGACTTCCGCGCCACGAATCTGCGCACCGGTCGGCTAGCGTCGCTCGCCGACTATCGCGGCCGCGTGGTGCTCCTCAACGTGTGGGCGACGTGGTGCGAGCCCTGCAAGGTGGAGATGCCCTCGCTCGAGCGGCTGTACCGCCACCTCGGCGGGGAGGGCTTCGGGGTGGCGGCGGTGAGTGGTCGCGACCTTCGCCCGCCAGTTGGGGCTGTCCTTCGACATCCTCCACGATCAAACCGGCGCGATCAAGGCCCGCTACCAGGCCACGGGCGTGCCGGAAAGCTGGGTGATCGACCCCGATGGCGTGATCGTGAAGAAGGTCACCGGGCCAGCCGAGTGGGACGGCCCGGTGAATGAGGGCCTGATTCGACGGCTGATCGGCGAGCGGGCCCATGGCCGGTAGCATCGGGCAGCTCTTCGTGCGCAACTGGGCGATCAAGCTGGCGGCGCTCTTCTTCGCGATCATGCTGTACGTCGCGGTGGCGGCGCAGCAGCCGCTCACCCAGAGCTTCCCGATGCACCTCGCGTTCACCGTCCCTCCGGGCCGCACCGTCAAGGAGCAGCCCGCGGGCGTCGTGGTCCTGATCACCGGCAAGGGCAGCGAGGTGATGAAGCTGCGGTCCTTTCCGCGCGTGATCGAAAAGGTCATCCCGGACACGTTTTCGGCCACCGTGTGGCGCGTGCACCTGCAGCCCGCCGATGTGGAGATCCCCAAGGGCACCGACGTCCAGGTCGTCGATATCACGCCGCGCGACGTCGACGTGGTCATGGACTCGGCGAGCAAGAAGGACGTGCGGATTGTGCCCTTGGTGCGGGTGGAGGCGGAATCGGGTTACGTGGTGCGCGGCATCTCGATCCTCCCCAGCGTGGCCCGCGTCGTCGGGCCGCAGAAGAGCATCGCGCGACTCGATTCCGTCACCACGGAGCCGATCGTGATTTCGAGTGTGAACGGCCCGTTTTTCCGCACCGTCCCGATCGACACGACGCCGCTCGGCGTGGTGCGCATCGCGCCGAAGGAAGTGCGGGTGGCCGGGGAGGTGGCCGCGATCATCGAGCGCTCGATCACGGGCGTGCCGATCACGACGGCGGCCTCAGGCTTCACGGGCTTCCTGCTCTCGCCGGAGCGCGTGGCGGTCTCGGTGCGCGGGCCCGAGTCGAAGGTCAACGGGCTCACCCGGGACAGCCTGCGCGTCGTGGCCCACCTCATCGGCCGCGCCGGGCCGGGCGGCTATGCCCGCCTCACCGTCACGGCCCCTCCCGGCATCCGGGCGCGCGTCGTGCCCGACTCCGTGGCCTTGAAACGGAAGAGCGGCCGTGGCTGAGGTGGTGCTCGGCATTGAGACGTCGTGTGACGAGACGTCGGCGGCGCTGTTGGTCGGCGAGGGCCGGCGCCCCGAGCTCGCGAGCCTCGTCATCCTGTCCCAGGACGTGCACGCCGTGTTCGGCGGCGTGGTGCCCGAGCTCGCGAGTCGGGCGCACCTCGCCGCGCTGCCCGCGGTGACCGAGCGCGCGCGCGCCGTGGCCGGCGTGAGCTGGAGTGCGGTCGACGCGGTCGCGGTGACGCAGGGACCCGGGCTCGTGGGGGCGCTGCTCGTGGGCGTCGTGTACGCGAAGGCGCTCGCCTACGCCCGGGACCGCGCCCTCATCGGCGTGCACCACATGGAGGGCCACCTCTTCGCGCCCCTGCTGGAAGACCCCGAGCTCGCGCCGCCGCTCGTGGCGCTGCTCGTCTCGGGCGGTCACACCGTGCTGCTCGATGTCCCCGCCTGGGGCCGCTACCGCCTGTTGGGCCAGACGCGCGATGATGCCGCGGGCGAGGCGTTCGACAAGGTCGCCGCACTGCTCGGGCTCGGCTATCCGGGCGGCCCCGCGATCGAACGGCTCGCCGCGCAGGGGGAGTCCGGACGGTTCCACCTGCCCCGCCCCATGCTGGGCGAGGGATTCGAGTTCTCGTTTTCGGGGCTCAAGACCGCCGTGCTCCACGCGGTGCGGGCGAGCACCGATCTGGAGCGCGATCGGCCGCACCTGGCGCGCGCCTTCCAAGACGCGGTGCTCGAGGTGCTCGTCACCAAGTTGGCGCGCGCAGTCGAGGCCACAGGCTACCCCACGGCGCTGCTCGGTGGCGGCGTGGCGTGCAGCCGTGCCCTGACCGCGCTGGCCCGCGAGCGGCTGGCCGGGCGCGCGCGCCTCGCGGTGGCGGCGCCCCGGCTCAACGCCGATAACGCCGCCATGATCGCGCGGGCCGGCTGGTTCCACCTGGGCCGTGGGGAGCGGAGCGACTGGACGCTCGACGCCCGGGCCGCCCTCGCCCTGCCCGGCCTCGAACCGGACCGCAGCGTCACGCCCACCCCCCCCACCCCCACCTCCACGCCACCCGCGCCGCGCCCATGACGATCTATCCGTTCACGCTCCAGCTCGGCCCCCTCGCGATCACCGGGTACGGTCTAATGATGATGATCGCCTTCCTTATGGCCGGATGGGCCATTCAAGTCGAGCTGCGGCGCCGCCGCCTGAACGAGGACTACGCCGCCGACATCGTGTTCGCGGCGGTGATCGGCGGCATCATCGGCGCCAAGCTGTGGTACGTGCTCTTGAGCGGTGAGTGGAACTCGCTGTTCCGCCGGGGCGGCTTCGTGTGGTACGGCGGCTTTTTGGGGGGCCTCGTGGCGGTCGTCCTGAACGGCATGCGCCAAGGCGTGGCGCCACGCTGGACGATGGAGCTCACGGCGGCGGCGCTGCCGCTGGGCCACGCCCTCGGCCGGGTGGGCTGCTTTCTCGTGAACGACGACTACGGCATCCCGTCCACGCTTCCCTGGGCGATGAAGTTCCCCGACGGGCTGCCGCCCACGACCGTCGCGAACCTGGAACAGATGCACGTGACGTTCCCGCCGAATGCCGATCCGACGCAGCTGGTCGCGGTGCATCCCACCCAACTCTACGAGACGGCCGCCCTGCTGTTCGTGTTCTGGTGGCTGTGGCGGCTGCGCGAGCACCGACACGGCACCGGGTGGCTGTTCGGGGTCTACCTCCTGCTGGGCGGGGCGGAACGGTTCTTGGTCGAGTTCCTGCGGGCGAAGGACGACCGCATGCTCGGTCCGTTCACGCTCGCCCAGGCGACGAGCGTCATCCTCATGATCGCGGGCCTGTACCTGATGCGCCGGTTCCGCGACCCCGTGCCGCCGGCCCCCGTCCCGCTCGCGCTGCGGCCCCGCGCCGCCGCGACGCCCGAGGCGCGGCCCCCCGCCACGGTGGCCCGCGACACCCGAGGCCCCTAAGTTAGATCGGGCGCCCGGCGGCGCGTGTCCGAGAAAGGAGTCGCGACCATGAATTGTCCGGCCTGCGGCAACGCGATGACGGAGATGACGGCGGGCGCGGTGAAGGTTCAGGCCTGCAAGGGCGGCTGCGGCGGTCTGTGGTTTGACGAGTGGCAGATCGGCAAGGTCGACCAGCCGGACCAGTCCGGGGGCGAGGCGCTGCTCCACATCGAGCAGAACCCGGCCGTGAAGGTCGACCCGAACCAGCGGCGCAAGTGCTGATGCGCCACTTCTGGAGCGTGAAACGGGACGTCGTCGTGGACGAATGCCCGAAGTGCGAGGGGATCTTCCTCGATCCGGGCGAGCTGGCCCAAATCCGGGCGGATTACACGTCCGACGCCGAGCGGCACAAGGCCGCGCAGGCCTACTACCGCGAGATGTTCGACACCCAGCTCGCCGGCATGCTCCGCGAAGACAAGGCCAAGCTCGAAAGCGCGCGCAAGGTCGCCGGCATCTTCAAGTTCCTCTGCCCGAGCTATTACTTGCCCGGCAAGCAGGCCTGGGGCGCCTTCTAGCGGCGGCCGCGCGTCACGGGAAGGAGGGGCGGCGCCGCTCCGGCGTCGGGTCGCTCACGCGGTTGCGCTGCAACCACACCGCCGCGATCAGCAACAGCAGCAGCAACACCAGCTGCAGCGCCAAGGACTGCACGGTCGGATAGATGCCCAGCACCGGAATGCGCGGCGCCCACGCGACCACGCTGGTGCGGACGAGGCCCGCTTCCTGCAGGTCGGCGATTCCCTTTCCCGCGAACACGAACGCCATGTAGTAGAGCATCGCGCTGGTGACGGCGAAGAACGGCTTGAGCGGCACCTTCATGCCGAAGCGGTTGATCGCGACGTAGACGAGGACGAGCGCGATCGCCCCGGCCGCAATGCCGGCCGCCACCGCCGCCGAGCCCGCGCCAGCGGCGCCACTCCCGCCGGCGGCCGAGGTGAGCAGCGCCTTGTAAAAGAGGATCGTCTCGAAGCCCTCGCGGTACACGGCGAGAAACGCGACCGACGCGAGCGCGAGCCCCGAGCCCGTCGACAGGGCGTCCTCGAGGCGGCCCTTCACGAACGCCTGCCACCGAGTCACCTCGATCTTGGAGAGCAGCCAGTAGCTCACGTAGAACAGCACCGCGCTGGCCAGCAGCATCGTCCCACCCTCGAGCGCCTCGCGCTGACCGGGCGTGATCTGGAACAACAGCTCGATCACCACGGCGGTCACGCCACTCGCCGCGACCGCCACCCACGCGCCCTGGGCCACGTGGCGCCGGCGCTCCACCGCGCCCGCCTTCTGGAGGAAGGCCATCAGCGCGGCCACGATGAGGATCGCCTCGAACCCTTCGCGCAGCAGCAGCACGAAAGACTGCAGGAACAGATTCGCCTCCGACCCACGGTCGGCGACGAGACGCTCGGCGCGCTCCAAGCCCGCGAGCAGGCGCGCGTGCACCGCGGCCAACTCCGCCGGACTGGCGCCGGCCGCCGCCCGGGCGCGCAGCGCGGCGAACGCGTCTTCGAGCTCCCCGGCTAAGCCGGCGTTCTTGGCCCGCACCGCGCTCTCTACCTGTTCGAACGTGATGTAGGCGTCGAACGCCAGCTGCTCGGAGCGCAGCGTCACGGCGGAGTCGAGTTGCCGGCGGATGACGGAAAAGGTCGCCGCGGTGGGCGACGCCTCGTAGCGCTGCCGCTCAGCCACCGGGAGCACGCGGAGGAACGCGACGAGCTTCGCGGCCTGGCCCGCGTCCAGGGTGCGCGCGAAGCCCGGCATCGGCGTGCCCGCGCGGCCGCGCAGCATCAGCTGCGCCAGCTCGCGGTCGGAGAACCGCCCCTGCACCGCGAGGTCGCGCAGCGCCGGCGGCCGCACGGACAACGCGGGCGCCAGCGCGCCGTCCCCGCCCCCGGCCGCGCCGTGGCACAAGGCGCATTGCGCGGCGTAGAGTCCCTCCCCTTCCCGCACCGTGCGCTCGTCAGCGCGTAGCGTCGCCACGTAGGTCGCGACCGCCCAGCGATCGGCAGACGAGAGCGCATCCTCAAACTGCGGCATGGCGGTACCCGCCACCCCGATCGTCAGCTTGCGGTAGACGTCGACGGGCGACACGTCGCTCATGGTGTTGGGGTCGGCGAGGCTCGCGGGGGGCGGCCCCACGAGCTGCCGCGCTTTGGGGCCGTCGCCGCGTCCGGCCGGGCCGTGACACGGGACGCATTGCGCCTGGAATACCGCGGCGCCGCGGGCGAGCGTAGGCGGCTGGGTCGGGAAGGGGTCGAGTGCCCCGCCAGCGGCGGCGGCGATGCGCTGGACCAGTGTGGCGGCGTGATCGGCCACGGAGTCGGGCGGCGCGGCGCGCCGCATCATCGCTCGCAGGGCGAGGAGGCCGCTGTCGGCCACGGCGCGCACCGCCGCCGGGAGCGCCGCGACCTCGGCCTGGGCGCCGGCCAGGAACTGGTCGGCTTCCTCGACTTCAGTCGCGAGGCTCACCCGCCCGCCGCGGGGGGGCACGCCCGCAGCGTATTCCTTCGCCGCAAGCGACGTCGCCGCGACGACGCGGCGCGCCGCAGCCAGCGAATCGGTCGCTTGGGCCGGGGCACCGACCGCGACACCAAGACTCAACAGCAAGCCGAGCAATGACTTACGGTGGATGCGGCGACTGCGCTGGAATGAGGTGCCCAATACTAGAGCAAAATTGTCGGGAATTCAAGCCGCGGCGGGCGCGCTCAGTCGCGTTCGAGCACGGCGACGGCGACGGCGGCCTGATGGGTATGGGACAATGACAGCAGCACCCGGCTCACACCCAGCTCGCGCGCCCGTTCCGCGGCCAGCCCGCTCAAGCGCACGTCTGGGCGGCCGTCCGGCGCACGCGTGACCTCGATCTCCCGCCATCCGATCCCCGGGGCGCGGGCGCTGCCCTGCAGGGCCTTGTAGACCGCCTCTTTGGCGGCGAGGCGCACCGCCACATGCGTCGCCGGGTCGGGCCGGCTCTCGCAGTAGGTGCGTTCGGCCGCGGTGAGCAACCGTTCGAACACGCGGCCGCCCTTGTCGGCGATGATCGCCGCCACCCTCGACACCTCAACCAGGTCGACGCCGACCCCGATGGCGCTCACCCGCTCAGAACCCCAGGCGCCGGGCGAGCCAGGCGGGCGCGGCTACGTACCCGCCCACCACCAACCCCAGCCACGCGAGCGCGACCGCGAGCGGGGTCCACAGCGCGAGCAGGGGCCACAGCGGGGGGCGCCATCGCACGAGGGCATCCAACTCCTCGGCCCAGCGGCGCCGCTCTTCGGCCACCGCGGCCTCGAGGGCGAGCCACGCGGCTTCCAGCCGCCGCGCCGCGGTGCGCAGCGCGTCCTGCCATTCGGCGTACATCGCCTTGTCGAGCACGCTCGCCTCGCGCACCCGGATCGCCGCCGCGTCCAGCGCGTCCAGGGCGGCAACGAGGCCCTCCCCGCCCACGGCAAGCCGCGCGACGATCGCCCGCTTCTCGGCGGCGGAAAGCTGGCGCCGCCGCTGCGCCCGGCGCGGCATGCGGACGTTCTGAGCGAGTCGCGCGATTTCGGCATCGAGCGCGCGCGTCACGCGCTCGCCCGCGTGCCGCACCGCCTGCTCCCACGCTGCGAGCCACGCGCGACGGCTCATCAGGTCGAGCACCCGTTCCCGCTCCTCGCGCAGCGCTGCCGCCCGGGCCTCACCCCCGAGCTCGAGCACCCGCGTCGCGAGCTCCTCGCGCACGCCCTCGAGCGGCACCCAGGGGGGCTCGAGGCGCCGGGGCACGAGCAGGCGCCCGAGCGACGGCGCGAACTCGGGCACCCGCAGGGGCATCGGGATCTTGAGCGGGGCGCTCATCGGGGGCGCCGGGCGGGCGCTTGCGACCGAGAGGGTGCCGCGGCCGGGCCGTTCACGTGAGGATCGCGTCGAGGACGGCCGCGGTATCGGCCAGCGTCTCGAACACCTGTGCCGCCCCCGCCGCTCGCAGCGCCGCCGCATCGTAGGAGCCGGTGGCCACCGCCACGGTGCGGGCGCCCAAGGGCCGGCCGCAGGCGACGTCGGCCGGCGTGTCCCCCACGATCACGACGTCGCCGCCCGCGATGGGCCGTCCCACGAGGGCCGCGGCTCGCATCGCGGCGACCGCCGGGAGCTCGTTGCGGCGCGGTGAGTCCGAGCCGTAGGCTCCCACGGCGAACCGCGCGGGGTCGAGCCCGGCGGCGCCGAGCTTCAGCGCCGCGCCGGCAGCGAGGTTCCCGGTGAGCAGCCCGACGAGGGCGCGCTGCGCGCGCTCGTGGGGCTGCAAGGCGTCGAGCAGCTCGCGGACGCCACCGAGCAGCCGGGTCGCGCCCGGCGCCGCGGCCAGCTCGCCACGCAAGTGCGCCACGTAACGGCGGCACACCGCGGCGATGCGCGCGTCGTCGCCCGCCGCCCGATGCCCGGCGAGCGAGAGGAGCTCGCTCACGATCTGCGGGTCGGTCTTGCCGTCCAGGCGGTAGCTCTCGATGGGGCCCGCCGTGCCGGTCTCGTCGAGCAGGGCCCGCCGGATGGCGCGCCGGCCGGCGCCGTCGGTCGATAGCAGCGTGCCGTCGATGTCGAACACGACGAGTTTCATGGGGACAACATAATCGCGCGCGCCCGGCCCCGAGCGCGAATGCGCCGCGTCATTTCACCGGGCGGCGCACGGCCACGAGGTAGGCGCGCAGGCGGTTCGCGGCCGGCGTATCCGCCACCAGGTCGTCGGCCGCGACGCCGCCGCGGGAGATGACCGCGTGCACGATGCGCCCGGCGCCGGCCCACAGCGCCACGTGGGAGACGCGGTGACCGTCGGCGAAACACAGCACGTCCCCCGCCTCGTAGCCCACGCCGCGGGGGTCGATCGGCACCGCGCGGCCGGCGAGCGACTGCAGATCGCTGTCGCGGGGAAGTGTGGCGCCGCGGGCCGCGTAGGTGGCCTGCACCAAGCCGGAGCAGTCGACGCCCCAGTCGGTGCGTCCGCCCCAGAGGTAGGGAGCGCCCGAGAACCAGCGCAGCGCCCACTCCGGTGCCGCGACGAGCCGGGCTTCAGCCCGCGCCTCGGTGGCGGGACGCAGCACGCCCGCCGCGACGTGCCAGAGCCGGCCGTCGGCCGTCTCCACCCGCCCACCCCGATGCGGCGCGACGCGCGCGCCCACCACGAGTCGGAACCGGGCGTCCTCGCCCCGCAGCTCGGCGCCAAGCGACCGCACGGTGGCGCGGCGGGCCCAGTCCTCCGCCCACTCGGGCGACCCGGTCGCCACGTAGCCGGCGTGCAGCCAGGCGTGGTAGCCGTCTCCCGAACGCACCCGCAGCCACGCCCCATCGCGACGCTCGAGCACGGCGAGCGTCTCGCCGTGCAGCGCCTCGCTGACGCGACTCGCCGTCAGGAGCGGCTCGCGCAACAGCGGCGCGACCGCCGCCGTCACGACGGCGGCGCTCTCCTCGCCGAGCGACGCGTCGGGCAGCTGCCGCAGGTCGACGGCGAGCCCCGCCGCGGCGCCGATCCGCCGCAGCGCGACGAGCGCGTCGCGGCTCGTCGTGCATCCTGCCACGGCGCCCACTGACAGGGTGATTTCGAACACCCCCAGGCGCGCGTCAGGGACCCAGCGGCGGCCGACATCGGCGACGTCGCGTTCGAGGTGACCGCTCACGGCGCGGCGCCGTCCGCCAGGCCGGGGATGTCCCCGATCCCGTGCGCCAGGCGGACCGCGCGCTCCACGGCCTCGGGTGCCGCTAGCGCCGCGAGCGCCTCGACCTGGAGCGGGCTCGCGGGCGCGACGGCCGCGGTGCTGAGCGCGAACACCACGTCGCCGTCGAACAGCGTGCCGTAGGGGACGATGCGGCGCGCCAAGGCGTCGCCGGCGGCGTGCGCCAGGCTCTCGAGTGCCGGCCGGTCGAGCGTCGCGTTCGTGGCCACCACGGCAAGGGTGGTGTTGCGGCCCCCCCCCGGCGCCCCGGCGCCGTCCGCTGGGGGCGGCCCGAACGGCACCCCGCCCGCCGCGAAGTGCGCGAGCGCATCGACGTGCTGCCCGTCGGGCCCCCGCGCGCCCGCCAGGACGCGGCCCGCGGCGTCCAGGATGTTGCCGACCGCATTGACCACCACCAGCACCCCCACCACGACGGCGCCGCCGCGCGCGGCCCAGGTGCCGACGCCGCCCTTCATGGCACGGCGTGGGCCGAGGGCCTTCCCCACCGTGGCCCCCGTGCCGGCGCCCACCGTCCCTTCGGCGATCTCGGTGCTCGCCACGCCGCAGGCGCGGTAGGCGTCGTCCGCGGTGGGCCAGCGGTCGGCGCGAGACCCCGGGGCGAGATCGAAGTCGAAGATTACGGCGGTGGGAACGATCGGCACCACGCCGACGGGATAGCCGCGACCCTGCTCGCGCAGCCAGCGCATGACGCCGTCGGCGGCGCCCAACCCGAACGCCGAGCCGCCCGTGAGCAAGATCGCGTCGACCTTACCGACCACGTGGCGGGGGTGCAGGGCATCGAGCTCGCGGGTCCCCGTGGCACGGCCGCGCACGGCAGCGGCGGCGCGCATTCCCCCCGGCGGCGCGAGCACCACGGTACACCCGGTGGCGCGCGCCCGATCGGTCCAGTGCCCAACGGTAATGCCGGGGACCGCCGCGAGGTTCGCGGGGACGGAGCGCATGGGAGCGCGAAGATAGCTCGCCTTGCTGGGGTTGTGGAGGGCACATACGTTAGCGCCATGGCCAAGCTCGACGCGCCGTCCCTCGCGGCCCCCGCGCCGCCCACCACCGTGCTCGTGGTCGATGACGAAGAAGGCATTCGCCAAGCGCTCGATCGCTTCCTCACGCGCCTCGGCTACCGCGTGCTCCAGGCGGCGAGCGGCGCCGAAGCGCTCGACCGGCAGGCGGCCGAGCAGCCGCAGGCGATGCTCTCCGACATCCGCATGCCGAACATGAGTGGTGTCGAGCTCGTGCCCAAAGCGCTCGCCGCCGATTCCGACCTCGCCATCATCATGCTCACGGCGATCGACGAGCCCCGCACCGCGATCGAGTGTCTAAAGCTCGGCGCCTACGACTACCTCATCAAGCCGGTGGACCTCGATGAGTTGGAGATGTCACTGCAGGGTGCGCTGCGGCAGCGGCAGCTGGAGATCGAGCGGCGGGAGCTGGAGCAGTGGCTGGCGCGCGAGGTGGCGGTGCGCACGCGGGACCTAGAGGAGCGAACCACGGTGGTCGAAGACATCGCCCTCGACGCCCTCGCGGCAGCCCGCGACTGGTCCGGCGCGGAGGTCGCGACGACCAAACTGGCGAAGGAGCTCGGCACGTCGCCCGACGACGTGGCGCGCGAGATCAGGAAGCGGCGGGAGCGGCCGGGCCGTTAGGCGCGGGCGGCCTTCGCCTTCGCTTCGCACGCCTTGCACCGCGTGATCCCGCGGAACGAGCAGATCAGACAGATGAAGGTGCCGCAGTCAGCACAAGGGTAGCCTTCCGAGGCTCGCTCCTCGTTGCCGCAGTAGCGGCACTCCATGCCGTCGTGCTCCAGCAGTTTCGGCTTGTCCATAGGCACCTCACAGCCCGTACGTCTTAATCTTACCGATTAGCGTCGCGCGCGAAATCCCGAGTTCCCGGGCGGCGCGCGTGCGGTTGCCGCCGTGGAACGCGAGGGTGCGCGCGATATGGGCGCGCGCCACCTCCGCCACGGTCCGCGGCAGATGGGGCCGCTGGCCGCCCACCTCGTGGCGGCCCGGGCGCCCGGGGCCCCCTGACCCAGCGGCCGTGACCAGGCGGTCGAGCGCCGCGGCGCTGCAGGCGAGGAGGAGGACCGAGCTGCCCGTCCGGCGCAGCCGCTCCCACAGCTGCACGCCATGCGCGTCGGAGAGGGGCAGGTCGAGGATCACGACGGCAGGAGGACGGCGGGCGAGCGCCGCGAGTCCGGCCTCCGCGGTGGCGGCGCTGGCGACGGCGTAGCCGAACCGTTCCAACGCCTCACCCAGCGTGCGCAACCCGGGGCCGTCGCCACCGACCAGGAGGACGGTCTCAGTCACCCCTCGCCACCCGCAGCGGAGCGGTCGCCGGGTCCACAAGGACCCGGAGCGACCCGGGCATGAGGCGCGCTTCGAACGGGGTGTCCCCCGACGGCTCGCCATCGAGCTGCATCGGTCGCGGCGGGCCTTCCATGACCTCGACCCGTACGGTGCGCCCCCGACCGAACCAGAGCCACGGCGCCCCCTGACGGCGACGGCGCAGCAGCTCGAAAAAAGCCCGCAGGCTACCCAGGATCCCCTGGGCACGCAGCGCGAGGACGTCGAGCCAGCCGTCATCGGGCGCGACGCCGTCGCGCAGTCTGAGGAACGGCGGGACGAGCTCCCCGCAGTTCGCCACCAGCACCATGGCCGCCGGCAGCTCGCGCGCCACGCCGTCCACGGTCACGCGGTGCAGCGGACTGGTGACGCGGGGCAAGGCCGCGAAGGCGCGCGTGACGTAGGCCGCCATCTTCCAGCGGTGCTTCTCCGCGGCCCGGGTGTCGGCCATGAGCCGCGCGTCGAAACCCGTGCCGCTGCACACCGCGAAATAGTGCGTGCCGTCGGCTCGGTCCACCGCGCCGAGATCCATCGATGCCGCGGCGCCGCGCAGGATCACCCGCGCCGCCGCGGCGGCGTTGCGCGGCAGGCGCAAGTTGCCGGCGAGCAGGTTCCCCGTGCCGCCGGGCACGAGACCGAGCGGAATCCCGCTGCCCATGGCGCTCGCCGCGATCTCCATCGCCGTGCCGTCACCGCCGTAGCACACCAGCACGTCGAAGCCGTCTTGACGGCCCTCGCGCGCGAAGCGGCGCGCGTCGCCCGCCTGGGCGGTGGCCATCACTTCGACGGCCCAGCCCCCGCCCTGCAGCGTCTCGCGGATCGCGGTCACGGCGCGGGCGTCGGTGCGCGCCGCGGCCGGATTGGTGATCAGCAGGGCGCGCGTCACTAGTAGCGTTTCTCCCAGAACAGGTCGAGGCCGACCTGGCGGGGCAGCGTGTAGGCGAGGCTGCCTTCGGACGCGACGCTGCTACAGGTGAGAACCGGCTCGAAGCTCGCCTCCGTTCGCCATTCCGAGCTGACGCGGTATTGCATCGACACGCCGAGCGCGTTGGTCACGGCGAGCTGCCCCGCCCCGCAGTATCCGGCGTTCAGCACCAGGAACGTCTTGGGCCCGAGCTGGCGCCCGACGGCGAACTGCCACCCCTGGAGCGGGTCCCCCGGCACCGCGCCCCCCGGGCGGATCTCCACGTAATCGACCGGGACCCCACCCGACACGATGGTCTGCTCGATCTCTCCCGACAGCACCGAGAGCGCGCTCTGCACGAGGGCGCGCTGGTCCGCGATGCCGCCTTGGCCCCCGGCCAAGTCCACGCTGCTCTTCCCGAACAGCAGATAGGAGATGAGCTCCGTCTGCGCGACATCGCCCTTCTCGGCTGCCAGGCTCACCCTGGGCACGAGCAGCGTCCCCGTGATGTGGGCCACGACCGTGATCTCCTCGGCGTTCCCCACCGAGGGGGTCGGGGTGGAGCCCGGGACCACGCGGACCGTGTGCTTCGCCTCGATGTCCAGGGCGGCGTCTTGATCGGGGGTCCCGAAGTAGCGCACCGTCCCCTGCGAGACGACGAATTCCCGTGTCACGGGCCCCACCTTCAAGCGGTACGTGCCGCGGGCCGCCTGCAGGGTGCCACTGATGCGATAGGCGCTGCGCTGCTTGCTCACCGTCACCGTGCCCGCAAGCTGGATATTGGCCTCGTCCGACCGCAACCAGACGTCGCTCCCCATCTCGAGCTCGAGCTCGGGGATGCGCAGGCTGTCGAGGAACACGTTCTCGAACTCGGGGCCGAGACGCTGCTGCGCGATGATGGACGCGAGCGAAGTGTCGGCCAGCTCGTCCAGGTTGACGAGGCGCTTCTGCACCAAGTCGGCAAAGTACAGCACCCCGGAGGTGACCTTCGCCCGGCCCGTGAGCGTCGCGCCGAACACCGGCCCCGTGAGCCGCAACTGGCCGCTGGCGGTGATCGCCACGTTGTTCCGCAGGTCGAGCGCCTTGAACTGGTCGGCGGCGATCGTGAGGTCGAGCACGGGATGGGTCAGTTGCTCGAGCCGGATCGCCCCGGATACGTCGGCGCGCCCGCGGTCGCTCTTGGCCGAGAGGTCCTCGATCGCGATCGTGTCGCCGCTCAGGCGCAGCCGGCCGTTCACGTCCTCATAGCGCACCGCCAGGGCCGGGATGGTGGCGGCGGCGCTGCTGATGCGCAGGGTCCCGCGGAGCCGCGGCGCGTCCCAGGTTCCGGCGATCCCCAAGTCGGCCGAGAACACTCCAGCCACCCGCTTGACGGCCGGGGTGAGGGCCTCGAGCCCCGCCAGATCCACGCTGTCGGCGGTCGCTCGGACGGCCAGGGTATCGGGGAGCCGGCGCTCGGCCACGGGGACGAGCGCGAGGTCGAGCGGGAGCAATGCCTCAACCGTGAGGATCTGCTGCCCCGACCGCCAGAGATGGACCCCGGCGCGGAGGCGGTGCTCCTGATAATCGAACGAGCCGTCCACGAAGGGCGGGCGAAACGCTCCCAGGACGCCGTTGGTGAGGGAGAACGCTCCGCTGGCGATCGGGCTCCGGCGCGTGCCGGAGAGGCCGACGGTGGCGGTGACCGTGCCCGCCACGCCGGCCGTGTCGCGCTGCGCCAGGGCGTACAGCCCCGCGAGTGGAAAGGCTTCGAGCTGCACGTGCGCGTTGGCGCGGCCGCGCGTGGGCAGGTCGCCCTCGAGCACGAACTGGCCGGCGCCGTACACGCTGCGGAGCACCAGGTGGCTCACGGAGACGGCGGAGTCGGTGGCGGCGAGCGTGACGGGCCGCTCCAAGACCCAGGCGTCGCCCGGCAGCTGCAGCGCGAGCGAGTCGACACCCAAGCGTGCCACCGCGCCTCGGCTGGTGTCGCGCCCATGGGCGAAGCTTCCGCCCGCGAGGAACGCCGCCCCGCCGCCCACCCGGGAGCGCGCGAACCAGGTGAGCGAGTCCGGCGCCCCCCGAGCGCTGGCCACGATCCCCGCCAATCCCACGGCGCCGTGGGCCAGCGAGTCGAGCGTGGCGTCGAGCGCGAGGCTCGGGTCAGGTCCCGGCCGCCACGCGAGCCGCCCCCGGCCGGCCGTCACGTTCCAGCCGCGCCAGCGCAGGCGCTCCCCGCTGGCGCGCGCGTCGACCGCCACCGAGTCGAGCGACCCTTGCAGCGTCAGGAGCACGTGGGCCGAGCCCGCGAGCCCGGGTCCGTTCGCCGCGGCCTCCCCAGCGCCGCTCCCCACCAACCAGCCGACCCAGGCGTCGAGGGCGCTGAGGCTGTCGGCGGCGAAATCGAGCGCGAGCGAGCCGCTCGTGCCGTGCCGCCAGCCGAGGGAGCCCGCGCCCCCGGTGAGCAGTCCAGGCTGGACGATCCGCAGCGAGTCGACGTAGAGCCGGCGGTCGGCGAATCGCAGCACCGCCCGGCCGCTGTCGAGCGGCGCCCCCCTGACGAGCGAGGGAGCGAGTGTCGCGCTCAGCGCGCCCACCGGCGGGACGCCGCTGTCGCCCGCGAACCTCGCCGACGCGGTAAAGGAAAGCCGAGAGTCGGGCACGCCGACCGTCCAGCGCGCCAGATCGACGTCGTGCGCCTGCAGCGTGAAGTCTCGGGCGCCGTAGTGCGGCAGGTCGAGCAGCAACACGCCATCGCCCTGGATCGTCCCACCCGCCCCGTGCAGCTCGGCGTGCGTGTCGAGCGCCGCGAGCGGACCCGCCAGCCGTACCGGGCCCGCCACGGCGCCGTGGAGCGGAAGACCGGGGAAACTCCCCCGCAACCCGTCGAAGGAGAGCGAGTCGGCGGCGACATCGGCATAGATCGCCAGCTGATCCCCCCGAGTATCGAGTCGCACCTTTCCGGTGAGCGTACTCGCGGGCCGGCCGTCGTCCCGCTGGCTCAGGGTCCCGCTGAACTGCGCGTTGCCGAGCGGGCCCGAGAGCGTCCCCGCGGCAGCGAGGGTCCCGTGCAGGCGAACCGCGGGGGCGAGCCGCCGCACCGTCCCGAGGTCGACGCTCGACGCCGCCAGCATGAACGGCTGGAAGTGGATCCCGTCCGGGGCGCGCAGGTTGACCTCGCCTTGGCCGCGCAGGCGCGTCTCCGGCCGACCCGGGACGAGGGAATCGCGGAACGCCCAGTCCACCGTCAGCGCCAGCGCCGCCAGCGGACCGCTGGCCGTCGTGTGCCCGGAGAGGCGACCGGCGAACGGCAGAGTGTCGAGGAACGGTCGGGCGAACTCGAGATCGAAGTCGTGCGCGTCGAGCGCCGCGTCGCGCAGTGCGACGAGGCCTGAGTCCGCGGCGGTGAGCGCGGTGAGGCGACCCGCGACCGTGCCGCCGCGATAGGCCAGGTGCAGGGGGTCGAGCTCCACCTCGAGCAGGGCGGCGCCGTGCGAGCGCACTCGCACTTCGCCCGAGACCACGCCACTGCCCGGCGCGGCGCCGAACCGGCGGTCGATCAGGGGGAAATCGCGCAGGGTGGCGGAGTCGGCGTGCAGGCGCAAGTCGTAGAGCAGCATGCCGCGAGGCCACGTGACGACGCCGCGCGTGGCCCCCAAGAGCGACGCCGGCAACCGCACCCGCGTCAGGTGCAACGCTAGTGAATCGCCGACCACCCGCAGTTGCCCCGCGACGTCGACGAGCTCGACGGCCGGGTCGTGGCTCGTCACGGCCAGCCGTCTCACGTCGATCCGGATTCCCCGCTCCCGGGGCGACGAGATCTGGAGAGCGCCGAGCTGCAGGTTGAGGTGCTCGAACCGCCGGATCCGTTGGCGCCCGTTCGGTCCTCCGCTCGCGATCTCGAGCGCCGAGTCGCCGGGTTCCGGCCGTCGTGCCTGGAGCCGCAAGGTCACGGTACCGTCGGAGATGCGAACGTTGCGGAACAGGATCAACGACGCCGGGCCGTGCGGGCCGGTGTCCGGGCCGCCGAGCCGGAGCAGCTCCTCCACGTTGAGGCGCCCGCTCGGATGCTCGACCACGTTGATCACCGGCCGCTCCAAGTCGAACCCGAACAGCACGACCCGGCCCGCCGCGAAGTCGAGCGGGTTGTAACTCACCTCGGCCTCGGGCAGCCAGGCGACGAGCGTGGAATCGGCGTCGAACAGGCGGACTTGAGAGAGCGTGAGGCCGGTGAGCACCGATCCGCGCACGTCCCCAATTTCGACCACCCCCGTAAACACCCGGGCCAGGGCCTCTTCGGTGAGCCGTCCGAGCAGCGCCCGGCCCGCCCCCGTGCCCGCGAGCGCCGAGAGCCCGCCGAGGAAGCAGGCGAGCAGCCCGGCCACGGTCCACAGGGCGACGGCGAGCGAGCGACGAACCATTTAGAACGCTTGTCCCACCGCGAACTGCACGGTGATGCGGCGCCAGAAGGATGCGGGACGCGGCGGCTGGTAGGAGTTGCGGGACACGGTCAACGTGGAGCCCCGCTCCAGGTAGAGCGGCCCGGGCTCCGGCGCGTAGTCGTTATAGGCGGCGTCGAGCCGCACCGGCCCGAGCGGCGTGATGAAGCGGAGCCCGAGCCCCGGCGTGATGCGCAACCCGCTGATCGGGCTCAACGTGTCTCCCCGTTCCCACACCTGCCCCGCATCCACGAACAAGCCGAGCCGCATCCGCTCGGGGAGGATCGGCGTCGCGAGGCGCAGCTCGAGGTTCGCGGTGAACACCGTGTTGCCGCCGGTCGGCGACGTGCTCACCGTACGGAAGGTCGTGTCCGTCACGTACACCCGCGGTCCCAGCTCGTTCAGGGCATACCCCCGCACCGAGTTCGGGCCCCCGGCGTAAAACCGCTGATCGGGGGGCACGAATCGCGCGCTCTGGCCCGAGAGGGTGATCCGCTGCGGCAGAATCACACCGCCGCGCAAGCGCCACGCCAGCACGCTACGACGTCCCACGGGGTAGTACTGCGAGATCCCCAGCTCTTCGCGGTTGAATTCATACAGGGTGTCAGACAAGACGTAGCGCGAGGCGTAGACCACGTTCGCCTGGACCACGCTCCCCGTCGAGGGATCCAGCACCGAGTTCACCCGACCGCGCACCGCCGCGACGCTGATGGCCCCGAACCGCCGGCGGTTGACGAGGAACTCCTGATCGTCGGCGTTGCAGACGCTGAAAAAGATGCAGTAGACCGCCGGGTCCGCCGTGGTGCGTCCCACGGCATAGCTGTAGCCCAGCGTGATGGGCAGCGTGCGGCGGGCGTTGAACGTCACGGCGACGTTCACGCCGACGGCCTGGCGCGTGTAGGCCTTGAATTCGGAGCGCCGCTCGGCGTAGACCGCGAGAGTCGCCGTGTGCTGCGGCGACAGGAACGCGGGCTGGCGCAGCGTTAGCGTGACGTTGTAGTTGGCGGTGTCCGACGTCGAGTCGCCCTGCAGAAACCCGCACACGTTGTTGCGGAGCCCCGCGTCGGTCGGAAAACCCACGCCGATTTTGGAGAGCTGGCCGGTGAGGTCGAGCGTGCGCGCCGCGCCGAGGAAGTCGTACGCCGTCCAGCCCGCTTGCGCCCGGAAGCAGTCGATCGAGCCGTACCCACCGCCCACCCGGACGCGGTGGCGCGGCGCGTCGCTCACCCGGACCAGCACTCCGACCGTGGAGTCGCCCGCCGGCGGGGGGGCCGTGTCGGCGAGCCCAACGTTCACGGAGCGGAACATCCCCAAGCCGTAGAGGTCGCGCTGGGTCTGGTACAGCGCCTCTTCGCGAAACCACTCGCCCGGCCTGAGCGAGAGCATACGGCGCACGGTAGCGGTATCGGCCGGCGCCGCGCCCAAGATCGTCACCGCGCCGAGCCGCTCCCGCGGCCCCGGCACCCCTTCCAGCGTCGCCTCCGCCTGGAGCGCTGGCACGTCCACGTCGAAGCTCCGCAACACGTCGGCGAACGGGTAGCCGCGGTTCCTGAGCCAGCTCACGATCGTGTCGGCCGACGCCTGGAACAGAAACCGGCTAAACGGGCTCCCTCCCTGCAGCGGCAGGCTGCGCCGCAGCGCGCTGAGGTCGCCCATCCCCTCCAACCCCCGAATATCGAGCTTCGTGAGGCGCACCGGCTCGCCCTCGTAGAAGTGGAACGTCACGTACACGTCGCGGTCCTCGCGGCGCACCACCGTGTCGACGATGGCGTTCATATAGCCGCTTTGGCGGTACAGGAGCAGCAGGCGAATCACGTCGCGCCGAAACTCGAGCTCGTTGAAGGCGCGCTTCGCTCCCAACCCCAGCGCCCGGATCAGGAAGGCGCGGGCGAACCAGCTCGAGTTGGACGTGGCGATCGCGCTGCGCAGCGTGTAGTCGTCGAGCGCGTGATTGCCCTCGAAGGACAGGCCGCGGACCACCCGCTGCGGCTCTTGCTGGGTGGCGAGGGGCGCCGCCGCAGCCGCGGCGACGAGCAGAGCGAGACCCAGCGCACGCAAAGCGCCCCAACGTTGCCGGCCCCCCAGCGCACTGTCAACCTTTTCGACACCTGAGGCCACGCGCCCGCCCCCCCGGGAGCTTGGCCCGCTCCCGTGCCGGTCGGCGCCGCCGCGATCCCGCCCCACCTCCGCTCTCTCTTTCGACCGCCCTGGGGGCGCGAAGTTCCCCGGCGGGACGCGCCGCGGCTGCTGCGCCCGAAGACTCGAGATGCCGGGACGTGCGGGGCAGGGCGACCGTCGCGCCGTCAGTCTTCCGTCTGTCCGAAGATGGCCATGTTGGACGAATGGCCTGGCTCGATCTTCGCCGCCGGGTTGATGAAATGCACGGCGTGGTTGACCGCGATGGCCGCCTCGCCGGCCCCGGTGGCGATGAGCTTGAGCTTCCCCGGGTAGATCGTGATATCGCCCGCCGCGTAGATGCCCGGGATGTTCGTGGCCATCGTCGGCGACACTCTGATGTCGCCGTTCTCGATCTCGAGTCCCCAATCGGCAATCGGGCCGAGCGTCGAGATAAAGCCGAGTTGCGGCACTACGGCATCGACCGCGAGGCGGAGCTCCTCCTTCGTCTTGTTATTGAAGATCGACACCGCCTCGACGGTCTTGGTGCCATGGATCTCCCTCAGCTCCCAGAACGTGCGCAGTTCCATCTTCCCCGCCGCGGACAACTCCTGCACCTGCCGCACCGTAGCGGCGTGAGCACGGAACCCGTCGCGGCGGTGGATCATGACGACGGACCGGGCGATGCCCTGCAGGTGCACCGCCCAATCGAACGCCGAGTCGCCACCGCCGACGAGCAGTACCCGCTGACCGGCGAACACCTGGGGGTCGAGGACGTGGTAGTGCAGCCCCTTCCCGGACCAGCGGTCGGCGTCCTTGAGCGGCAGTTTGCGCGGCGTGAACGCACCGATGCCGCCCGCGATGAGCACGGTGCGGGACGGATAGGCCTGCTCCTCGGTGACGACGCTGAAGGTCGGCTTGCCGTTCTCGGAGCCGCGGGTCAGGCCCGTCACCTTCTGCCCCAAGTGGACGGGCGCCTTGAACTGAAACGCCTGCTCGGCCATCCCCCTCACGAGGTCCTTCGCTAGCACCTTGGGGAAGCCGGCGACATCGAAGATGTATTTCTCGGGATACAACGCGATCAGCTGCCCACCCACTTGGTCGAGGTTGTCGATCAGGCGACAGCTCGCGCCCCGCATGCCCGCGTAAAAGGCCCCGAACAATCCGGTCGGGCCGGCGCCGATTATGGTGATATCTTTGACGTCTTGCATTGGCCCAATCGTAACGGAACGAGACGGGAGAAGGGAGAGGGCCGCGCGTGAAGATCTACACCAAGACCGGCGACAGCGGGGAGACCGGGTTGTTCGGGGGCGGCCGCGTCTCCAAAGACAACCTCCGCGTTGCCGCCTACGGTGAGGTGGACGAGTTGAACGCGGCGATCGGGCTCGCGCGCGCCCAGGACCCGGTGGACTTCGCCGACAGCTTGCTCGAGAGCATCCAGCGCGATCTGTTCGCGATCGGCGGGCAGTTGGCGAGCCCCGACCCCGCCAAGGTCGCCAAGGCCCTCGTGAAGGCCGCGCTCGATGCCACGCGGGTGGCGACGTTGGAGGAGGCCATCGATGCGGCCGAAGCGACGCTCGGGCCGCTCACGAGCTTCATCCTGCCGGGCGGCACGCTCAAGGCCAGCAAGCTGCATTTCGCGCGCACGGTGTGCCGCCGCGCCGAGCGGAGCGTTGTGACGCTGGCGCGTCAGGCGAGCGTGCCCCCCCCGATCCTCGCGTACCTGAACCGGCTGTCCGATCTCCTGTTCGTGCTCGCCCGCCGCGCCAACGCCGTCGCAGGGCGTCCTCACACGCAGTGGTGACGATCCGCGTCGCCAGCACCGCGCGACGGGACGCCTCCTACGACATCCTGATCGGTCGCCACGTCCTCGCCGGGCTGGAATCGCTCCTGGCCCAGCACTGCCCGGCCGCGCGTTACGTCGTCATCACCGATTCTCACGTGGCGCCGCTGTACGGCGAGGCGATCGCCCGCCGCCTGCGCGCCCCGCTGTTCACGTTTCCGGCGGGCGAGTGGAACAAGACGCGCGAGACGTGGGCGACACTGTCCGACCGGATGCTGGCGGCGCAGTTGGGGCGCGACGCGGCCGTGATCGCTCTCGGCGGCGGGGTCGTGGGAGACCTCGCCGGATTCGTGGCCGCCACCTATCTCCGCGGCGTCCCCTACGTCGCCGTCGCCACGACGCTGCTCGCCATGATCGACGCGTCGATCGGCGGCAAGACGGGGGTGGATGTCCCCGCCGGCAAGAACCTGCTCGGCGCCTTTCACCAGCCGCGACTCGTCATCGCCGACCTCGAGGTGCTGACGTCGCTCGCGCCCGTGCAACTGGCGGCCGGGATGGCGGAAGCCGTGAAACACGGCGTCATCGCGGATGCCGAGTACTTCGGTTTCCTCGACCGCGAGCAAGCGGGGGTGCGGGCGCGCGATCCGGAGGTGCTCGCCCGGGTGGTGCAGCGCTCGGTCGAGATCAAGGCCGAGGTGGTCGCGGCCGACGAGCGCGAGGCGGGCCGCCGCGCCATCCTCAACTTCGGCCACACCGTGGGTCACGCGATCGAGGCCACGGCCAAGTTCGCCGTGCTGCACGGGGAAGCGGTGGCGGTCGGGATGGCGTACGAATCGCGTCTGGCCGAGGCGCTCGGGATCGCGCCACCGGGGACGGCGGCGCGGATCGGGGCGTTGCTCGAACGCTACGACCTGCCGCTCGAACTCCCCGACGCCGCCTCGGTGGACGGTCTGCTGCAGGCGATGCAGCTCGATAAGAAGGCGCGCGAGGGCGCCGTGCGGTTCGCGCTGCCCCAGCGCATTGGCGCGATGCACGGCGACGCGGAGCGGGGTTGGACGGTGAGCGCCCCCGAGCGGGTGGTGCGGGAGGTCCTGGCAGGCGGAGCGCCGTAGCGCCCGCCGCACCGCCCCGGGGCGGTCGTTCGGCGCCCAGGGGTCGCTAGAGCGCCGGATGGTGCGCCCGCGGGCGGCGCAGGCGGTAGACGCCTCGTCCCAACACCAGCACACCAACGATCGCGAGGGCGGTGCCACTGTGCGTACCCAGCAAGGTGAGGTTGCCGGTGAGTCCGCCCACAATCAACACGATGCCGAGGATGACGCTGACCATGACGTCCTCTTGGGGAGCGGAAGACGCGCCACGATAGCGGCGGGAGCCGTGGCGCTCTAGGTCGCGCGTCACCCTGCCGAACTAATCGTAAGATGGCCAACAACTTCCCCACACCGTTTCCACCTCTCCACACGGCCGCGAGAGCGCGCTACCCACACGCTGCACATTTCAGTTCTCCACAGGCGATGTGGATCGTGGACAAACGGTACACTGGTGCAGCCTGTTAAGAATTTGTGATGTGGAGAACTCGGGAGATTTGCACGAGTTGCGACCGATTCCTATATTGGGCGCCGTCGTAAGCGTTACTGCACAAGCGTCTCACCCGTCCACGTCGGAGCCCTAGCTATGGCGCGGTCGAACGGAGGCAAGGCCAAGGCGTTCTTCCGAGCCAATCCCTCCGGAGCCTTCGACCAGTACCTCCAAGACATTCAGAAGTTGCCGCTGATCAAAGACCCAGCGGAGGAGCGCCGCCTGGCGCGGCGCGTGCAGCGGGGCGACGAGAAAGCCGCCGAGCGGCTCGTCACGGCTAACCTCCGATTCGTCATCTCCTACGTCAAGAAATACCAAGGCCACGGTCTCGACCTCTCCGAGCTGGTCGCCATCGGCAACGAGGGATTGCTGAAGGCGGTGAAGAAGTTCGATCCGGATCAGGGGGTCAAGTTCATTTCCTACGCCGTCTGGTGGGTACGCCAAGCCGTCCTGAAGGCCCTTGCCGAGCAGACGCGCAGCGTCCGCATCCCGCTCAATCAGAACTCGCAACTGATCCGCATGAGCCGCACCGAGACCTACCTCTCGCAGGAGCTCGGACGGGAGCCGACCGACGACGAGATCGCGTTGGCGCTCGAGGACACGGTCGAGAACGTGCGCACGGCGCGGCGTATGACCGCGGCCGAGCTGTCACTCGACGCGCCGGTCGACCGCAGCGACAAGGACGCCGCGACGTTAGGCGAGCGGTTCGCCGGCCAGGAGGGCGGCGAGATCGAGGAGAAGACCGACGGCAAGCTGATGCGCGAGTTCATCGATCGCATCTTCCAGAAGTATCTCACCCCCCGCGAGCGCAAGATCCTCTACCTCTATTACGGCCTCGAGGAAGGCAGCGAGGCGATGACGCTCGAGAAGATCGGGACCCTGATGGGGGTGACGCGGGAGCGCATTCGGCAGATCCGCGAGCGCGCGTTTGAAAAGCTGCGGGAATCCCCCGACGGGAGGGCCCTCAAGGGCTTCTGGCGCGCGGCCTAAAGATCCGCTGCGGGCCACACGGCGCGCCCGGCGGCGCGCCGGCGAACGGGCCAGGATGCGCACGCGTCCTGGCCCCTCGTCGTTTGTGGGGCCGCAGGGCGGTGCGGCTTCCTCGTCCCGTTTCGGTGTAGTATTAACCATGCTCCGGGACCTCCCCATTTTTCCGCTGCCGATTGTGCTGTTCCCCGGCGCCCCGCAGCCGCTGCACATCTTCGAACCGCGCTATCAGCAACTCCTCGCCGACTGCCGCGCCGGGGACCGGCGGTTCGGCATCGCCTACGTGACGCCCGCGGGGACGGGGGACACCGATCGGGCGCCCGATCCCGGGGCGGTCGGCTGCGTGGCACTAATCCGCTCGGTCGAGCCGCTGCCCGACGGCCGCGCGAACATTCTCACCGTGGGGGAACGGCGCTTCCGGTTGCACCGCTGGCTGGAGAGCGATCGCCCCTACCGGGTGGCCGAAGTGGAGGAGTTCGACGACGAGCCGGTTGACGCGGCCGAGGTCGCGACGCTCGCCGGCGACGTGCGCGACGGGTTCGCCCGCCTCACGCGCGCCTTGGGGGTGCTCACCGAGCGCGAGGACGAGGAACTGGAGCTCGCGCCCGATCCGCAGCTCTTGTCGTTCCAGGTGGCGGCCGCGCTGGAACTCGACGCCGAGGCGAAGCGGGTGCTCCAAACGATGCGCAGCACGACGCTGCGGCTGCGCCAACTCGCGGCCGTGCTGGGGCCGCTCGCCGTGGACGCCGAGCGGCGGGCGGCGGTACGCCAGCGGGCCAAGGGCAACGGCCAGGGCGGCCGCCACCCTCAGATCGAGCGCGCCACGTGACCACGGCTTCCTTGGTGGACGCGCTGGCCGACATCGTCGGTCCGCGCAATGTGCGGACTGCACTGTCCGAGCGGCTGACGTACGCCCGTGACGGCCTGCCGACGCATCGTCATATCCCCGGCGTGGTCGTGCTGCCGAATCAGCGCGATGAGGTGGTCGCGGTCGTGCGGCTGCTCGCGGCCCTGGGCGTGGCGTTCGTCCCGCGCGGGGCGGGCACCGGGCTCTCGGGCGGCGCCCTGGCCGACGGCGACGCGGTGCTCATCGTCCTGACGCGCCTCAACCACATCCTGCAGATCGACCCGATCAATCGGCTCGCCGTGGTCGAGCCTGGCGTGGTGAACGTGCGGCTCTCCGCCGCCGCGGCTCCGCACGGGCTGCAGTACACCCCGGACCCGTCGAGCCAAACGGCGTGCACGATCGGCGGCAACGTGGCGGAGAACTCGGGCGGGCCGCACTGCCTCAAGTACGGGGTCACCGCGAACCACGTGCTCGCGCTCGAGGTGGTCCTCGCCGACGGCAGCGTGGTCCAGCTCGGTAGCCCGGGGGGCGAGCCGTGGGGGCCCGATCTGGTGGGGCTGTTCGTCGGGTCGGAGGGCAACTTCGGGATTGCGACCCGCATCACCGTGCGGCTGCTCCCTGTGGCGGGGGCGATCCGCACCATGCTCGCCGACTTCGCCTCGCTGCGCAGCGCCGGCGCGGCGGTGTCGAGCGTCATCGCGAGCGGCATCGTCGCCGCCGCGCTCGAGATGATGGATCAGTCCTGCATCCGCGCCGTGGAAGATTCGGTGTACGCCGCCGGCTACCCTCGGGATGCTGCGGCCGTGCTGCTCGTGGAGCTCGACGGCAGCTCCGCCGCCGCGGTCGAGGCGGACGCCGCGACCATCGAGCAGCTCCTGCGCGCCGGAGGGGCGCGCAGCGTGCGCACCGCTGCCGACGCGGGGGAGCGCGAGCGCCTGTGGCTTGGTCGCAAGAAGGCGTTCGGCGCGATGGGCCGCTTGTCGCGGGACCTCGTGGTCCAGGATGCGGTGGTTCCCCGCTCCGCCCTCCCCGACGTGCTCGAGACGATCGGCGCGATCGCCACGCGCTACGGCCTGACCGTGAGCAACGTGTTCCACGCCGGCGACGGCAACCTGCACCCCAACATCTCCTTCGACGGTCGTCTGCCGGGTCTCACGGCAAAGGTCGAAGCCGCGAGCAGCGAGATCATGACCGCCTGCATCGCCGCCGGCGGCACCATCACGGGGGAGCACGGCGTGGGTCTCGACAAGCTGCGCTACATGCCACTCATCTTCAGTCCCGACGCCCTCGCCGCCATGCACGCCGTGCGGCGCGTGTGGGACCCCGAGGAGCGCGTGAACCCCGGCAAAGTGGTGCCGCTACACGCCTGTCGGGAATGGGCCTTGGCGGGCCCGCGGGGACGCTCGGGTGCTCGCCCCGCCGCGGTGGCGCGGCGCTTGCGTGAGGCGGTCGGATGAGCTTGCTCGATCGGGTGCGCGCCCTGCTCGGCAGCGACGCCGTGGACCTGGCCGCGACACCCGACGGCGTGCCCCGCGTGGCCCCGGCCTCCCCCGACGCCGTGGCGCTGCTGCTCGGGACGGCCCGGGAAGAAGGATGGCGCGTGCGGATCGAAGGCGCCGGGAGCTGGATGGCGGCCGACGCCCCCGCCGACTTGGCGCTCACGACGCGGCGGCTCGACAAGATTCCGGCGATCGAGCCTCAGGACCTCTCGGCCACCGCAGAAGCGGGGATCGGCTGCGACGTGCTGCGCCAGCAGCTCGCCGATCGGGGCACCTGGCTCGCCCTCGATCCACCGGGGCTCGCCGGTCGCACGCTCGGCTCGGTCGTGGCCACGGCCACGGCGGGCCCGCTGCGGCAGGGGTTCGGCCCGGTACGCGATCATCTGCTCGGCGTCACGTTCGTGACCGGGGACGGGCGGCTGGTGCAAAGCGGCGGCAAGGTGATGAAGAACGTCGCCGGCTACGACCTGACGAAGCTCGAAGCCGGCGGGTTCGGCGCCTTCGGGGTGATCGTGCTGGTGCACCTGCGCCTGCGCGCGCTGCCCCGCGCCGACCAGACGCTCGTGCTCGAGGGGACACGCGAGGACCTGACCCAGGTGGCAGAGGACATCGCCGCGACGGGCATTCAGCCGGCGGCGCTGGAGCTCGTGTCGCCGGCACTGGCGCGGCGGGAGCACTGGGCCCTCGCGGTGCGGCTGGCCGGCTCGGCGGCGCTCGTCGCCGCCGACGAAGCGGGGCTGCGCGCCGCGACCGGCGGGCGCTTCAGCCAGCTCCGCGCCGACGAGGCGCACGGGTTTTGGATGCGGGCGGCCGAGAGCTTCGCCACCCGGCCCGTGACGTTCCGGATCGGCGGGCTCCCGGCCTCGGGTGACGAGCTGCTCGACTTGCTGCAGCACCAGGTGGGCGACGAGTGGATCTCCGCCAGCCCCGGCGTGGGCGCGATCCGCTGGGGCGGCGAAACCACGGTCGACCGCCTGCGACGGCTGCGCCGCACCCTGGCCGGGCTCGAGGTGCCGCTCACCCTGGAGCGGGCCCCCTGGCCGATCCGCGCAGCCGTCGGGCATTTCGGCGCCTACCGCGAGGGCGTCGGCCCCCTGATCGCGGGGTTGCGCCGCACCTTCGACCCCGGTGAGTCGTTCGTGGTGGCGGTCGAAGGCGCGGAATGACGGAGCGCGGCGGCTTCGCGGCGCTCGATCCGTGTGTCCATTGCGGCTTTTGCCTGCAGGCCTGCCCCACGTTCCTCGCCACGGGCGACGAGGCTGACAGCCCGCGCGGCCGCATCGAACTGATGCGCGCGCTGGAAGCCGGCGAACTCGCCCCCGACGACCCCGCGCTCGGAGTGCACCTGGACCGCTGTCTCGGGTGCCGGGGTTGCGAGCCCGTGTGCCCCTCCGGTGTGGGCTACGGGCAGGGGCTCGAGGCCGCCCGAGCGCTCCTGGCCGAGCGGCGGCGCCTGCCGCCGCTCGCGCGCGCAGCACTCGCGGCCCTGACCGGCAGCGGCGTGTCGCAGGTCGTGTACGCGTTCGCCCGACTGATGCGGGCGACCGGCGTGCCGCAGCGGCTGGCGGGCTGGGGCCGCGTGCGGTTTGCCCTGGGCATGCTCGCCGCCACCCGGCCGCAGGGCGGCGGTCCGGCGAGCGGTCCGGCCGGCCGGGCGCGGCCGACGCGCGCCAACGGCGCTACGGAGCGTACGCCGGTGACCTTGTTCCGGGGCTGCATCATGGAGGGCCTGTTCGCCCACGTCCATGCCGCGACGATCCGTACGCTCGAGGTGAACGGCTATGCGGTGCGGGACGCGGCGGCGGAGGTGTGCTGCGGGGCGCTGCACGCCCACGCCGGGTTGCGCGGCGCGGCGCGGCGGCTCGCGCGCTGGAACGTCGCCGCATTCGGACCGGGGGACGATCCCATCGTGGTGAACAGCGCCGGCTGCGGCGCGATCCTGAAGGAGTACGGGCATCTGTTGGACGACGGGGAGGGGCGCGCCTTTGCGGCGCGCGTCAAGGACGTGACCGAGCTGCTCGCGGCCCGAGGGCCGCTCCCCGGCGCTCCGCTCGACGCCACCGTCGCCTACGACCCCCCCTGCCACCTGCTGCACGCGCAACGCATCGCGGAACCACCGCAGCAGGTGCTGCGGGCGATCCCGGTCCTGCGGGTCATCGCGACGCCCGACGCCGCCCAATGCTGCGGCAGCGCCGGGCTGTTCACCCTCGTCGAGCCGACGATGTCGCGTGCCGTGCTGGCGCCGAAGCTCGCCTCGCTGCGCGAGGCGCAGCCGCAGATCGTGGCGACCGGGAACCCGGGATGCCTGATGCAGCTCGGAGCGGGTCTCGCGGCCGCCGGCATCGCCGCCGTCGTCCGCCATCCCGTCGAGCTGCTCGACGAGTCGTATCGGGCGGCGGGCTATTATGCTTGAAGCACGATGATCGACGCCGGAGCGCCGCCGGTCGCGCGGCTGGAACCAGGACGCATCGCGCCGCCGCTCGTCGCCGCGCTGCGGGGCGGCGCCGTGCTGGCGCGGGCCGACGTGGCCGTGCTGGCCCTAACGGGCCCGGGGGCCGTCACCTGTTTCCAGGGCCTGCTCACCAACGATCTCGAGCAGCCGGGCGACGGGGCGTTCCTGTACGGCGCCTTGCTCACCCCCAAAGGGATGATCGTGGTGGATGGTTGGGCCGCGCGGTACGGCGCCACGGTGAGCTACACCGTCCCCGCGGAGGGGCGCGAGCGGGCGGTGGCGATCTGCACCCGCTCGGTGCCGCCGCGGCTCGCCCGCTTGAGCGATCGCACCGCCGACGTCGCCGTGTACCGCCTGGCGGGCCCGCGGGCACTCAGCGTCGCCGAGACCGCCGGCGTCGCGGTGCCTGCGACTCCGGGCCGCGTGCTGTCCGGCGCGGCGGGGCTCGAGGCGGCGCGCGCCACCGACGGCGCCCCGTTCGTCCTGCAGCTCACCGCCCCTGAGGCGGCCGCGACGTCGCTGGTCGCGCGCCTCGTCGCCGCCGGCGCGCTCGAGGCGGAGCCGGCGCTGCTCGATCTGGCCCGCGTGCTCGCCGGCTGGCCCCGGCTCGGCGCCGAAGTCGACGACAAGACGATCCCGCAGGAAGTGCGCTACGACGAAATCGGTGGTGTGTCCTACACCAAGGGGTGCTACACCGGGCAGGAGACCGTGGCGCGGCTGCACTTCCGGGGCCACACGAACCGGGAGCTACGGGGCTTGCTGTTCGACAGCGCGCCCCCGACGGCGCCGGCCGACGGCTGGAGCACGGTGACCCACCTCGACCGCGAGGTAGGGCGGGTAACGAGCGTCGCCTGGGTACCCGAGCCCGGGGCGCCAGGCGCCGGACGCTGGGTGGGCCTCGCCGTACTGCGCGCCGACGTGACGCCGGGCGTGATGGTGCGCGCCGCGGGGCGCGATGCCCGCGTGGTCGACCTCCCCTTCGCCCTGCCGGCCGTGGGGCCGGCGTGACCCAGCGCCCACGCGGCGCCGGTCGTTCCTAGCGGGCGGCGCGCGCTGGACGGGGCTCTCCCGCCCGACCCCCAGTGCCGGGCGACGAAAAGCCCGGGCGCGAGTCCCGGGCATCGTCACCGCCGCGCTGGGGTGTTTAGGGCTTCTTCTTGGGCGCGGGCTTCGCCGCCGGCGCGGCCGGCGCCATCTTCTTCGACGTGTCGGCCATTTGCATCTTCATCCCCTTCGACGTGTCGGCCATCTGCATCATGGCCTTGGACGTGTCGGGAGCGGCCATCGCGGGTGCTTGCGCGGGCTTCTGGTCGGCCTTCTGACACGCGCCCATGGCAACGACGGCGAGGGCGATTGCGAGACGCTTCATGCGAACTCCTGATGGAAGTGGCGGTGAACGGGGCGTTTTCGGCGCGGGAAAACCTAGCCTCAGGACCCCCGGAGTCAAGGGCGCGAAATCGGCACCGGAGTGGGGCGGCGCCGGCCCCATCTTGCCCACCGCCCTCGGCGGTCCGGCCGTGAGTCGTGGCACCGCGGCCGCGACCAACCGCGCAAAGCTGAGATGACGAACCGGCGCAGCTTCCTCGGTTGGCTCAGTGCGGTCGCGGCTGGGGTCGGGCGGTCCCACTCTCGCGTGGGCGAAGGGGAACCGGTCATCGAGGCCCAACCCACGGCGCTCTACCAGCAGCCCGAGGGCCGCACCAACCTCGTGCGCATCACCGTGACGGGGCTCGCCGCCCCCGCAGCGCGCGTGCGCGTGACCGACGCCCACGGCGTGCTCGTGGGAACGGCGGGGCTGCTGCCCGCGCCGGCCGGCACCGGGTCCGGGCTCGCGGGCGAAGTCTGGCTGCCGCTCGCCACCCCGGGCGAGTTCCAGCTCGAGCTCGAGGTGGGGAAGCAGCGCATCGAGCGGCGCCGCGTCCGGCTCGCCCCGCCGCGACGCTGGACCCTATACTGGGTCTCGACCAGCCACACCGACGTCGGATCCACCGACCTCCAGGAGCGCTGCCTCGAGATCCATCGCAAGAACCTGGACGCGGCGCTGGCGCGGCTGGCCGCTCGGCCCGACTACCGCTGGACGGCGGAGTGCGCGCTGCAGGTGCTGTCGTTCGTCGACAACCGCGCTCCAGCGGCGGGCGACGCGCTAGCGCAAGCGATTCGCGACGGCAAGGTCGGATTCTCCGCCTTGTTCGCGAATCTGCTCACGGGCCTCTTGGACCACGAGACCCTGGCCCGCGCCGTATGGCCGGCCGGCCAGTTCGCGCGCGAGCGGGGGCTCGGGTACCGGGCGGCGCAGCTGGTCGACGTCCCGGGCCAGGTGCCCACGCTGCCGACCGTCCTGGCGGCGAGCTCGGTGCGCTACTTCGTGAGCGGCGTCGCGCCCGAGCGGGCCGTGCCGCTGCTCACGGCCGCCGAGGGGGCCGCGGCCGGGCTCGCGGGGGAGTGGACGGCGTACCCGCAGCTGTACTGGTGGGAAGGGCCCGACGGCAGCCGCGTGCTCCACTGGCGCGGCTACGGCTACGACGACGCCACGCGGTTCGGGTTCGATGTCGGCCCGGGCGTCATGGCCCGCCGCCTGGCGGACTGGCTGCTCACGGATCCCATGTTGGCGTCGGCAGACTACCCCTACGATGTCGCCCTGTTGCACGGCGCGACGGGCGACAACGGGTTGATGGACGAGCGGCTCGTCGCCCACGTAGAGGATTTCAACCGCCGCTACGCCTTCCCCCGCATCATCCCGGGACGGATCGAGGATTTCTGCCGCGAAGTGGAGCAGCGCTGGGGCGCCAAGTTGCCGGTGCGGCGCGGCGACACCGGCGTGTATCGCGAGGATGGCGCGGCGTCGACCGCCGCGGCGCTGGCGGGCTACCGCGCGGCCCAGCTCAGCGCGCGGGCCGCGGAGCTCCTGGCGCTGTGGGACGACCGCGTGGAGAGCCGCGATGCCGAGGGCGTCGCACGGCGGCGCCGCCGCCTGCTCGAGCGCCAGGCCTGCTGGCGGGACCTGTTGCTGTTCGGCGAGCACACCTGGGGGGCCGCCGACAGCGTCGTCGACCCGGACGGGCGGCAAGCCGTGGCGCAGTGGGAGGAGAAGCAGCGCCTGTTGGACGGCGCCGCCGCGGCGGCGCGCGCGCAGGTGAGTGACGCCCTGCTGCGCCTCGGCCGCGGTGCCGAGGCGGGGCCGGGGCGTCTCGTGTTCAACGCGTCAAGTTGGGCCCGCAGCGACGTCGTCCACGTGCCCGGCGGCGCGGGCCGCCGCTGGGCCGCGCCCGGCGGGCGGCAGTGGCCCGCGGTCGATCTGGCCGACGGATCGGCGCTGCTCGTGGCGACGGACGTGCCGGCGCTCGGTTATCTGGCGCTCGTCGAGAGCGAGCGGGCGGCCAATCCCCCCCGCGACGACGGTACGGCGCTGGAAGCCCAGGCGGGCCGGTTTCACGTCGTGCTCGACCCGGCCACCGGGGCGATTCGCTCGCTCACCGGCGGAGACGGCACGGACCGCGTGCGGCCCACCACCTGGTCGGGGCTGAACCAGCTGGTGTACGTGACGGGTGGGCTCCATAGTGCGCTGTGGACCGACGCGTTGCGCGACTCGCTCCGCGTCCCACCCGCGCTGACCGTCAGCCAGGCGGAGCTCGTCTCGGCCCGGCGCGAGCGCCTGCCGGGCATCGGGGCGCGGCTCGTCATCGAGCGCCGGCTCGCGGGAACGAGCGCGGTCACGTCGATCGTGACGCTGTACGACGAGCTCCCGTGGGTCGACCTCGAAAACCGCATCGTCAAGGCGCCGACGCTTGAGAAGGAAGCGCTCTACGTGGCGTTCCCCTTCGCGCTGACGCAGCCGGTGGTCGAGGTCGAGGTGCCGCTGGGCCGGCTGACGGTGGAGCGCGATCAGCAGCGCGGCAGTTGTCGCGACTGGTACTGCCACACGCACTGGGTGTGGTTGCACGACGCCGCGGGCGGGGTGCTGTGGAGTGGCCCCGACACGCCGCTGGTCACGCTCAACGACGTGTTCCGCGGGCAGTGGCGTCGCCGGCTCGAGCCAGACGGCGCGCTGTTCGCCTACGCGATGCACAACTACTGGCCGCGCACGTTCGCGGCCCGCCAGGGCGGCGCGTTCACCTGTCGCTTCCGGCTGTCGCTGCTGCCGCCCGGCGGCGATCCCGCCGAGCCGGTGCGCCGCGGTTGGGCCGCGTGCGACCCGTTGCGCGTGAGCGAGCGCTACAGCAACGCCACGGCGGGCCCGCTCCTCGCCAAGGACGCGGCGCTCAAGCTCGCGGATCCCGGGGTGCTGGTCGTCGGTGCCAAGCCGGCCGACGACGGCGAGGGCGCGATCGTGAAACTGCTCGACGTGGGCGGCGCCACGCGGAGCGTGGGCGTCTGGCCCGCGGCGTACGGTTACCGCGCGGCGCGCCGCGCCAATCTGGTCGAGATGAACAGCGCGGCCGTGCCCGTGGCAGCCGACGGTCGCGTGACGGTGGAGCTGCCGGCGTGGGGCGTCGCCGCCGTGCGACTCTTTACACCGCCCGAGGGGGCCGGTTAACTATGGACGCATGAGCAAACCGACCACGGTAGGCGAGCTGAAGCAGACCGAGTGGGCGAGCCCGGCTCGCGTCCACCGCACGGTGAAGGACGAGTTACGGGAGAACCTCATCTGCCTGCTCGAGAACGGCGCGCCCCTGTTCCCGGGCATCGTCGGCTACGAAGACACCGTGCTGCCGCAGCTGGTGAACGCCATCCTGTCGCGCCACAACTTCATCCTGTTGGGCCTGCGGGGCCAGGCGAAGAGCCGCATCCTGCGCCAGCTCGTCACGTTGCTGGATGAGGAGATTCCCATCCTCGCGGGGAGCGAGGTGAACGACAACCCCTTCGCGCCGATCTCCAAGTTCGGTCGCGAGCTCACGAGCGAACAGGGCGATCGCGCCCCGATCGCGTGGCTGCCACGGGACGCTCGGTTCGTCGAGAAGCTCGCCACGCCCGACGTCACCATCGCCGACATCATCGGGGACGTGGATCCGATCAAGGCGGCGCGCGGCGGCCATCTGCTCTCCGACGAGCTGACGATGCATTTCGGCCTGCTGCCACGCGCCAACCGCGGGGTGTTCGCGATCAACGAGCTGCCCGACCTCGCCGGGAAGATCCAGGTGGGGTTGTTCAACGTCATGCAGGAGGGGGACGTCCAGATCAAAGGCTACCCGGTGCGGCTGAACCTCGACGTCGCGCTCGTGTTCACGGCGAACCCCGAGGACTATACCGCGCGCGGCAAGATCATCACCCCGCTCAAGGATCGGATCGGCTCGGAGATCCTCACCCACTACCCGCACACGGTGGAGCTGGGCGGGGCGATCACGCGGCAGGAAGCGTGGCTGGAGCGGCGGGGCCGACCCCTCAAGCTGCCGGACTTCATCTCCGAGCTCATCGAGCGCATCGCCTTCGAGGCGCGGGACGACAAGCGGGTGGACCGCCGCAGCGGCGTGTCGCAGCGGCTGCCGATCAGTGTCCTCGAGAACATCATCTCCAGCGCGGAGCGGCGCTCGCTCGTCACCAAGGAGAAGACGGTCGTGCCGCGCGTTTCCGATATCTACGCCGCGCTCCCCGCGATCACCGGGAAGCTCGAGCTCGAGTACGAGGGCGAACTGCAGGGGCCGGAGGTGATCGCCAAGGATCTCGTGCGCCGGGCGGCCGGCAAGACCTTCGAGGCGCGGGTGGGCGGCGCCAACGTCGACGACATCGTGCATTGGTTCGACGAGGGCGGCGCGCTCAAGATCTCGGCGGACGAACGCTCCGAGACGTGCCTCAAGGGCTTCAGCGTAGTGCCGGGGCTGCTCGATCTGATCGACCAGGTCGGTCTCGCCGGGAAGAAAGATCCCGGCACGATGGTGGCGGCGTCCGAGCTCGTGCTCGAGGGGCTCGTGGCCGAGAAGCGGATCTCGCGCAGCGAGGAGCTCGGCTACACCCGCGTGCGCAGCGAGCCGAAGGGACCCGGCTACACCAAGCCGGGCGGGGGGCCGAACCTGTTCTCGTAACGCCTGACGGCCCCGGGCTTTCCCCCTATCTTCAGCCCACTCCCCCTCCCCGGAGCCCCCATGGGCAAGCTCGTCGCCAGCGCCGTCCTGCTCGTCATCGCCTTCTCGCTGCTGCTCGCCGCCGCCACCGTCCGCTCGCAACGCCCCGGTCCCGTCGCCACCCTGCTGCGGGTCGCGGGCTCTGTCGTCGGGATCATTGCCCTGCTCGTGATGATCGGGTCCACCATGGTGGTGATCGATCCGGGCGAGGTCGGTGTGCGGCGCGCCTTCGGCTACGTGGACCCCGCGCCGCTGCTCCCGGGCATCCGGTTCGTCGCCCCGTGGTCGTCGATCGAGCGCTACTCGACCCGCGAGGAGCAGTGGCCGACGCGCGGTGAGCAGATCGAGGCGATCGAGGCGCTCTCGAGCGAGCAGATGGGGATGCACGTCGAGGTCTCGATCCGCTGGCAGATCGATCCGATGCAGGCGCCCAAGATCTACACCGAGATCGGCGACGAAAACCAGATTCGGGGCGCCGTGCTGAACGCGATCCGCAAGGGGGTGCGTGACGGCATGGTGCAATACTCGATCAACGACATCTCCAAGCGTACCCAGATCGCCAACACGATGGAGGGGCTCGTCGACTCGGCGCTCGTGACCACGCCCCGGGTCGGCGGCGGCAAGTTCCGCATCGCGACGGTGACCGCCTTC
>WNFJ01036074.1_pt2 | contig 68830 bp, 46 predicted proteins | sample 5400461 | NCBI WGS metagenome assembly WNFJ01 (sample SAMN13153349, study PRJNA577476) | soil metagenome | isolation source: 115 cm saprolite on Douglas fir-dominated hillslope | place: USA:California | collected 2013-09-17
GCGTTCTCGTCGTGATAGCGGGCGGCCTCGAGCCACGCCTCCATCGAGCCGATCGAGTGCCCGACCATGATCACTTGCGGGAAGGCGTGGCCGTCCACGGCACCTGAGCGCAACGCGGTTACCGCGTCGTGCAGCGCCACCGCCCCGGCGTTCAGGTCGAGCCCGGCGCTGGGCGGGTGTGAGCTGTTGCCGTCCCCGATGCGGTCGACATCGAACGTCGCGTACCCGGCCGCGGTAGCGGCGCCTACGTAGGAGTAATAACCGCCGCCGTAAGGGAAATCCCAGTAGAGATGGTTATAGGTGGCGCCGTGAACGAGCAGCTGCACCGTGCCCGGCTCCTGACGCCCGAGGTAACACAGTTGTCCCCACAGGCTCTGATCGGCCGGTCCGGGATCGGCGATACGCACCTGAAGGGTACGAGCGGAGCAGGTCAGGGTGGGCAGCCCGGACGCGTGCGCGCCGGCCGCCGGCGAAGTGGCAAACACGCCCAGCGCGGCCGCCGTGACGACGACAGAACGTTTGATTGACCGGCGGCTCCGGCGCCGCAGTTGGGATGGAGGGCTACCTGGATTCATTGCTGCCATTCCCCCAGCACGTAAGGACACTTGCGTTGGCCGGCACAGGCCAAGGACGCGCCGCTGAGCAGGGTCCGCGGCCGCGCCGCGGCGACCGGGTTGACTGTGCCCGGCAGCGAAACGATCTTCTTCAACTTTCCTCCCTGGAGGTAGGCGTAGCCCCAGCCGCCGCAGTCTTCCCGGTGGGCAGGCGTGGCGGCCGGTGAGGCAGCGGGGCAGGCGATGCCCGGTTCGGGGCTGGTGATGGGCTTCGAGGAGGATGGCTGTTCCCCGTCGCCGCTGAGATCGCAGGTGTAGCTGAGCCGGTCTCCCTTCCACGGCGCGAGTTGATCGGGCCGTTTGGCGGCGGCGTCGCTCCCGGACCGGCAGCGCGGCAGCCACTGGCGCCAGTCTGCGCCGGGGCGCGCACTGGTGCATCTGTCAGATGACTGTCGCGCCACAAACCCAGCGGGATCGTGACGCTGAGTGACGAGCAAGATCAAGGAAACGCATCGAGAACCCGCCTCGGCCGGGCGCAAGCCTGCGGGCATTGGCGCAATCAGCCCGTCCACTGGGGCCAGTTAAGCCAGCGGCCCAGGCGGATGACCGATGCCTCCATAACTCAGCGGCAAGACTCTGTAGCTAAGGTTCAGAATTGCTCGATATCGTCCTGGTGGCGTCGGCCATCCCGCTATGCTTCCGGTCTGTTATGAATCGTTCGGAAGTCAGAACGGGAGCCGGGGCGTGACGGAGCAGCCCAGGGAAAACCAGGCCAGGAAACAGTGGCCGGGTGAGCAACTATCCAGGCAGGAATTCGAATTCCTCCAGCGCTGGCGGGAACTGATCGACAGGGTCGGCGGAGACGGTGGGCAGAAGCGGGTCGCCCGCCGCCTGAAGTGGTCCACGTCGACCGTGTCACGGGATTACGCAGGCATAACCCTGCCCAGCGATGAGCGGCTTGAAGAACTGTCCGATTACCTCAGGCTCGCGAGGGGCCAACGAATCGAACTGGCGGTCCAACTCCAGCGGGCCAGCGACGCTCGGCAGGCCCGCCGGAAGACCAACTCCGCCCCGTCCGCGCAAGCGTCCACGCTCGTACCGGACCCGGAGGAATCAACCCCGGCCCAGGGAACGGCAGCCACGATGGTCCAGGCGAAGGCGGCCCCCCATCATGAGGAAACGTCCTCACCCGGCAAGGAACCGGCCCAGCCGGCCAGGAGCCGACGTCCGCGCGGCCCCTGGATGGCCGTCGCGGCCGTCGCTGTCGCCGCCGTCACGGCGGGCGTACTCGTCTGGCGCCCGTGGGACGGCACGCAAGCCGGCGTTCTGGGAATCTATCCGGGCGACGGGCTCAAGGCCGTCGCGATACCGGTGAAGTCGTTGACCCCGTCGCTGGCCGCCGCCTTCCGCCAGGGCCGGACCGCCGGCGCCGCCACCGTAACGGGTTACGAGTTCAGGAACGCCGAGGATGACAGCCTCTGCCTGACCGCGGTCGATACCGAACCGACGGCGGGGAAGAACCGTGACCGCGTCGAGATCGCGACCTGCAGGCTCACAGCCAGCCAGATCTGGATTCCCGAACAGTGGGAGATCGACGGCAGCACGTTCACCCACCTGGTCAGCGACGAGTATCAGTCGATGTGCCTGAACGCCAGGAACCTCGGCGGCCTGAGCAACGGCCATCCTGCGATGCTCTGGAACTGCTACCGCGCCAACAATGAGTCCTGGGACTTCGGGGACTGGTACCGGAACGTGAAGCCGGGAGCTCACTCATATCCCGTTTTCCTCCATACTGACCGGCTCTGCCTCGACGCGGACAAGTACAACTTCGGCGACGGCGACGGGGTCAACATCTGGAACCAGTACCCGACCGCCAACCAGTTCTGGTCCTGAATCCCTGCCGCTCGTGGCGGCCTGACGGCCCGCGAGCGTCCCAGCCGAATCCCATGGGACTGATGTTCTCGCAGGTCAAAGCCGCTGGGGGAAAGTGGGATCCCATGAATCCCGTGCCCCCTTGCGTTTACCGTGCGTTACAAGGAACCTGCTGCCGTTCACCCAGAGACTCCCGGACGGGGGTCGGAGAGGGCAACCGGAGGGTGCTCCCATGAGTACAAGCAGGGACCACTGGCTGAGCAGGCTGAGCCAGCGGCGTATCCGCCCGTGGCTGGCGGCAACCGCATGTGCCATCATGCTCGCCACGCTGGTGACGTTCAGAACGAGCCTGCCCGAAGCGCAGGCGCAGCCGATCACGCGGGCGGCGGCCGCCGCGACGGGATCCGCGCCCGTCCCGGACGTGGGCGTCCAGGACAGCTGGATCAACAGCTGCGACACGGGCAGCACGCCGAACTACGCCCCCAAGGGTGCGGATCCTTCGGTCCCGGCGGTCGACAGCCCCTACTGGCAAGCACTGGACATGAACACCGTCCGGTTCAGCCCACCGTGGGACATCGCTTACCACACCCCCGGCAGTCACCTGCAGGTGGTGCAGGAGTGCTTCGACTACTGGCTGGGCCAGCTCGCCGCGCACCACGTCCAGCCGGACATCGCGTTCAAGCCCGACTCCGGCTACACGCGCCGCGGCCACGTCAGGATCCCGACCCTGCGCGTCTACGTGGCTGCGATGAAAGCCTTCCTCGCGCGCTACGGCAACCAGGTGAAGATCATCGCGCCGTGGGGAGAGCCGGAGTTTCATCCGGACAACGGCAAAGGTCCGGCGTACGAGCTGGCAAACGGGAGCGCCTTCGACGCCACCAGCTGCCCGAAACACGCTACGGACGCCAGCTGCGGGCCCGCGCTCGCCGCGCAGATGTGGGTCGCGGTCCGCCATCTCTGCCCGTCCTGCACTGTCATCGCCGGCGACTTCGGCAGCAACCAGGGGAAAGACTTCAAGTACCTCGCGATCTACCAGCGGTTCCTGCGTGACATCCACGGCGGCCACCACGCCTACCACCCGGACGCCTGGGCCATCCACCCCTACACCGACGTGCTCCGGTGGGAGCACGAGATCAAGAAAGGTCTGCCGCGCACCAAGCCGCAGGACACCCTCGTGGCACAGTTCGCCGCCCGCCTCGCCGGCCTCGGATATCACCACGGCACGCGGATCTGGCTCGACGAGGTGAGCTCGTTCACGATCAGCCCGAGCATCCACAAGGGCGAGACGTACCTGAGAGCGACACAGGCAGCGGGTGCGCGGGAACTGCTCACCCAGCTCATCAAGGCCGGCGGTGCCAGCACGCCGGGCGAGCCGGTCGTCACGCGGATCTACTACATGCGTTTCGCCGGGAACACCCCGGACGCCCTCATCGTCAAGGGCCACCGCGAGCCGGTCTACCACGTGTTCGTGACGCGGCAGAAGCCGCGGGCCGCGCAAGCGAAGCAGGCGTCCGCCGCCCCCAGCGCGACGAGCGCCCCGGCCGCCGCCAACTGGTACGAGATCCGGAACACGGCCGACAATCTCTGCCTCGACGCGAACGATCTGGGGTCGGCAGCGGGACGCAACGGGGACATGGTCCAGCTCTGGACCTGCTACGGGGGCGCCAATCAGCACTGGGTCCCCGTTTATCACGGCGGCCATCGCCTGGCCTGGCTCGTTAACGCCATGTACCCGGCGAAGTGCCTGAACGCGGACAACGCCGGGGGCCTGGCACCCGGTCGCCGGGTCCAGCTCTGGGACTGTTACGACAGCGCCAACGAGCTGTGGAATTTCGGCGGCTTGCTCGCGAACGACCTCAACTACCCGCTGTTCCTGGGAGCCGGCAGCCGGGCCTTCGCTCTGGACGCCGGCAAATATCACCTGGGCAACGGCGACAAGGTGCAGATCTGGAACTTCTACGGCGCCAGCAGCCAGCGCTGGTATCCGGTCCCCGCGCGGTAGCCAGTACCAGCCTGGGGGCGCCCGCGGACCCCTGCGGTTTTCGCGGACGACACCACCTGGCCGTTCGGAATAAGGATTTTAATTTCCGAACGGCCAGGGGCGTCAGGGCCATGGTGGCCAGCCGGGCACGCATCTCGGGCAGTTCCAGAGGGCCGGTTGGCTGTCCACCCGGCCCCGCTGCCGTCGGCAACACAGGCGGCGGCGCGGGCGTCAGGGCAAAGGGCGTTCCTGTCCCAGGTAGTGCAGGACGGCGAGGACCCTGCGGTGGTCGGTGCCCAAAGGCGGCAGGCCGAGCTTGCTGAAGATGTTGCCGATGTGCTTCTCGACGGCCCGCTCGGATACGACCAGCTTGTCCGCGATGGCACTGTTGGAGCGGCCTTCCGCCATCAGCGCGAGCACCTCGCCCTCGCGGGCCGTCAGCGCGGCCAGCGCACTCGCACGTGGGCTCGCGCCGAACAGCTGGGCGACAACTTCTGGATCGAGCACGGTGCCGCCCGCCGCGATCCTGGTGAGTGCGTCGACGAATTCGCTGACGTCCCCGACCCGATCCTTGAGCAGGTAACCGACGCCTGCCGCGCCGCCGCGGGCCGGCACCCCGAGCAGGTCGGCGGCATACCGGGTCTCTATGTACTGAGAGAACACGAGCACGCCGAGCCCCGGATGATCGCGGCGGATCGCGACGGCCGCCCGTAATCCCTCGTCGGTGTGTGTGGGCGGCATGCGCACATCCACGATCGCAACGTCCGGTAGGTGCTCGGAGACTGCGGCACGCAGCGCTTCTGGATCGCCCACCGCCGCGACCACCTCATGCCCGCGGTCGGCCAGGATCTCGACTAATCCCGCCCTGACCACAGCGGAGTCCTCGGCGATGACGATACGCATACGTGCCACCGCCGGGCCTCAGGCGTGTGAAGGCAGCGCGACGGTTACCACCGTGGGGCCACCAGCAGGGCTGCTGATCTCCAGCCGGCCGTCCACGGTCTGCACCCGGTCGGTGAGCCCACACAGGCCGCCGCCGGCCTCGAGGCTGGCGCCGCCCACGCCGTCGTCGGTGACTCGTATCTGGACCAGGCCTGTCACGTGCAGCGCCTCGAGTGTGGCACGGCGGGCGCCGCTGTGTTTGGCCACATTCGCGAGCAGCTCGGCGGCGCAGAAGTAGGCGATCGTCTCGATTGCCGCCGACGGCCGCTGCGGCACGTCCGTGACAAGTTCGACGGGCACGGTGCTGCGTGCGGCCAAGGTAGCGAGCGCCGTGTCGAGTCCCTTGTCGAGAATCGGCGGGTGAATGCCGCGGGCCAGCTGGCGCAGCTCGGTCATGGCCTCCCTGGCGGTGCGTTGCGCGGTGTCGACAAGTTCGAGGGCCCGTTTGACGTCAAGCTGCGCGCTGGTCTCGTTCTTGCCGCCGCCGAGTTTTTCCTTGGCCAGGCTGAGCCTCATGTCGACCGCAAGGAGCTGGGCCTGCGCGCCGTCATGCAGGTCGCGCTCGATGCGGCGCAGCTGGGCAGCCGAATCGTCGACCGCGTGCGCCCGGGCCCGCTCGAGGTCACGCAATCGCTCAGACAGCGACATGGGGCCGAGCAGCCTGCGGACCAGCCACCAGTCCAGGCCGATGACCGCCCTCGTCCCCCACGGCGCGGCGAGCACCACGGCCACGCCCACGGTGGCCACAAGGAGGGCGTCAGGCAAGGTCGCGACGTGGAAGCTGCCGACGGGAAGCGGTGCGGCCACGGCCCCGGCCTGCCGCGCCGCAAGGTGGATGTGGTGACCGAGCCGGCCCAGGATCTCCCACCAGAGCGGATAGGTCACGTAGAACAGGCCGACAAGCCACAGGTAGGCCGCCACGACGCAGCCAGCCACCGAGACAGGCAGCTTCAGCACCAGGTAGGCACGTGCCCGCCAGCCGACCGCGTCGGTCAGCCCTGACCTGATCCAGCCGATGAGGCCTGGCCGCGGGTGAAATGGCGGCGGGTCGGCGATCTGCACGGACAGCAGGCGCCGCACCAGACCGCGATTGGCCGCACCGAGGCGACGTACGCCGAGGGTGGACGCGGAGATCATGGGCAGCCCAAGGAAGGTGATCGCGAGATAGCAGCCAGCACCAAGCGATCCGACCGTGAAGGTAAAGCCGACGACGCCAAGTGGCAGGCTGACCATCGCATAGGCGAACTCGGCCCGGGCGCGCCGGGTGAAAGGTGCACGTAAGAACCTGCCGACCGCGCCGCCTGCGGACAGCAGACCCGCCGGCGGTGCGGGCACCCGCCGCCGCGGCACGTCACGATGCGGCCCGGCACCGTCAGCCGAGGCGGCTGACGCATGAGGGCTCATCGCACTATCCTCCTTCTCTGCAGACACTCACACGTCGCGCCGGTTGAGCTCGAACAGGGCAGCACCGACCAGTGCCACCGTCCACAGGCAGAACACCGCGAAACCCTGCCACGGTGCGAGCAGGTCAGTGGGCTCTTGGTGGGCATGCGTTATCAATATGCCCGCATTGGTGGGCAGATAGGCGGCGAGGTGCGCGCCAACGATGCCGGGGAGGGTCCGGGCGAGGTTGGAGAGCACCACCACGACGCCGATCATGACAGTTAGGGCCGCACCCGTGTGCCGCACCACAGTACCGATCGCCAGCCCGAGCAGGCCGAGCCCGGTGAGGTAGAGACCCATGCCGAAGACCGCACGCAGCACACTGGGATCGTGAAGCGAGACGGGGATGTGGGCGTGAATGATCGCCTGGCCGATCAGGAACGACGCGAATGCGATCAGCTCGCCGATGACGAGCGTGACAGCGGCGAACACGGCGGCTTTCGCCGCCAGCATCGGGGTCCGGCGGGGAACCGCGAGCAGACTGGCCCTGATCGTTCCGGTGGCGTACTCGCTGGTGATCACCATTACCCCGAGGACGCAGATGGGAATCTCCGCGATGCCCGGCGTCGCGCCGAGGAACCCCGTCGGGTCCGCGAGGAAAGCGTGTCTGCTCGCGGCGCCGATGGTCCGCCAATTGGCGATGGTAATGGCGGTGACCAGGGTATTGATGCCAACGGCCACCGCCGCGAGGATGACGAGCGACCACGCGGTCGAGCGGACCGATCGGATCTTGGTCCACTCGGCACGCGCCAGCCTGGCAAAGTTGGCCGAGCGGGTACTCCGGGGCAGATCGCGCGCACCGCCGCGCACGGTTGCGGTGGTCATGACGGACTACTCTCGTATCCGGCCGCCGCTGCCTGAGGGGCCTGGCGGGGGGTGGCATATTCCAGACTGTCTACGGTCATCTCGAGGAACGCCTGCTCGAGCGAGGCGCGCTGCGGGGTCAGCTCGTGAATGACGATCCCTGCTGACGCGGCAAGCTCGGCGATATGTGCCGCCGACAGGCTGGTCACCGTCAGCATGTCGGTGCCGCTGCGCACCACCTGTGCGCCTGTGGCGGCGACGACCCCGGCGAGCCGGACGCTGTCTGGCGTCCGTGCGAGAACCTGGCTCATGGAGTGGCGGTCGATGAACTCGGCCATCGAGCAGTCAGCGAGTAGCCTGCCCCGGCCGATGACGATCAAATGATCGGCTGTGATCGCCATCTCGTTCATCAGGTGGCTGGACACGAGGACCGTCCGTCCCTCGGACGCCAGCCCCTTCATCAGGTTCCTGATCCAGGACACACCCTCGGGGTCAAGCCCATTGACCGGCTCGTCGAGCAGCAGCACGTCCGGGTCACCGAGGAGCGCCACCGCGATGCCGAGCCGCTGGCCCATGCCGAGTGAGAAGCTGCCAGCCCGCTTCCTCGCGACCTCGGACAGCCCGGTTATCGCGATCACCTCATCGACGCGCCGGGGCGGCAGTCCTTGCGTCTGCGCCAGGTAGAGGAGGTGGTTGCGTGCCGTGCGGCCTGGGTGCACGGACTGCGCTTCAAGCAGCGCACCGACGGTGCGCAGCGGCAGGGGCAGATCGCGGTACCGCCAGCCGTTGATGGTGGCATGGCCGACGTCGGGCTTGTCCAGGCCGAGCACAAGGCGCATCGTGGTGGACTTGCCCGCGCCGTTAGGCCCGAGGAACCCCGTTACCTTGCCGGGTTCGACAATGAACGACAGATCGTCCACGGCAAGCTTGTCACCGTAGCGCTTGCTGAGATCACAGGCCTCAATCATGGCTGCACCTCGCCAGAACCGGGATTGTTCATGCTTTGATCCTGATGGCATGGGGCGGCGCGATCCATGGTGGCACCACCCAACACCGTGGTACGGCTGGCCACACCACACGCGGATGCCGGCGATCGAGCCCACCCGCGCCCGAGCGCCCGGCCGGGCTCGCGCGGGCGCGCTCGGCGGATGAGGCCCGGCCCAGGCCGGATGAGGCCCGGCCCAGGCCGGGTGGGGGCTGGGTCAGGCCGGTCAGCGGGCGGTCAGGCCGGGCCGATGCTGACGCTGCCGACGTCCGTTCGCGCGATTATGACGTGCGGCGCGGACGAGTCTTTCGGTACGTGCACGCTGGTCCTGCCGATGCCCGTGGCCGTGATCACGGCATAGCGTGAGCCTGTTACTGGGACCCGGATGGTGATGGTGCCCGTTGTGGTGGTGGCCCGGATCATCGCGGGCACGGAGACGAAGGCGGCGTCGATGCTCCCGATATGGGTACTGAGCTCGGCGCTGTCTCCCGCGAGGCTGTCGCCGGTGATGGAGCCCGCCTCAGTGCTCGCCTTGACCTGACCGGCGACCGAGCTCAGCCGGATGGCGCCCGCCTGGGTGCTGGCCCGTACCTCAAGACCTCGCGGCACCTGAATGTCGTAGTCGACGCCGCAGTCAACCTCGGACGGGCACGTATAGGAGACGGTCAGCGTGCCACCGCTTTCCCGGTGGGTCGTGCTGGGCGGCTGGCCGGTGTAGGAGATTCGCTCGGTCACTGACACGCCGCTGCGGTCGCTGCCTGTCACATTGACGTGGCCAGCGTGGCCATCCACGACGAGCACCCTGACCAACGGGACTGTGTAGGTCCTGGTTTGCTGCTGATCTGGAAGTAACGGTGTGCCGCACGCGGCAAGCGCGAGCACTGCGAGGCATGCCGCCGCAGGTAACGTCACCGCGGAACGTGGCACGGCGTGCATGGGTCCCTCCGTTGTTGGGCGATTCTTCACCAGGTCCGCGCGATTCTTCACCAGGCCGCTGCTCGCCATCCAGGACGCGGCGCGGCAAGTGCCACCGCCTGGCACGCCGAGACTGTCATCACGCCGGAGCCGGCAAGCTCGGCCCGGACGCCGCCATACCGAACAGGTCCCCCCAAGCGGCAGAAAGCTCCCATGCCTCCCGGTGACGCCCCGAGCCGCACGCCTGGTGGTACAGCGTGACAAGGGCCTCTTCTTCCGCGTCGAACCAGTCCAGTGGATCGTCCGTCGGCCGCCCGCCGTACGGTGCTGGGGTGAGCGCGAGGAGCGGCGCATCAGCGGGCGGCCAGTCCGTGTACCTCGCGGCCTCCAGCCACGCGACGATGGCACGGTCGAGTGTGGCCGCCCGTTGTTCGGCCGTGTCTTCCTTGTCCGCGCGTTCCCTGGCGAAGAGTGACACCAGGCTGAGAAAGCGGTACCGCATCCCGCCGCCCTCGTTCTCTTCGGTTCCCGAGGCCTCGAGCAGCCCGGCGCCGACCAGAGCCTCCATCTGTTTCTCTGCCGCCTGCCGGCTGGTGCCGAGTACCTGGTGCACGGCCCACGCTGGGATACCGGGCATGTCGAGTAGGGCAAGACAGCGGAACGCGGTCCGCGCTCGACAGTCGAGGGCGTCGTAGCTCGCATACAGGCTCGCCCGGATGTCCAGCCCGCCGACCTGTAGTTCATCGAGACGGCGACGGTCGTCGGCGAGAAGGAACACCAGCCGTCCCAGCGGCATCCGGCGCTTGACCGCCAGTCGTGCACCCGCGGCCCGCAGCGCAAGCGGCAGCCGGTCGCAGAGCGTGATGAGCCGGGCGGCCGCCTCAGGCTCGCTGCGGACTCGTTCCGCTGGCACCATCCTCTCGAGCAGCAACAGAGCCTCATCGGCGTCCATCACGTCTAGTTCGGTGACGTGTGCTCCCTCCATGGCGGCCAGCCGGGCGCGGCTCGTGACGATAACCCTGCACTCCTGCCCCCCGGGCAGCAGCGCGCGTGCCTGGGCCCCGTCCGAGGCGTTGTCGAGGACCACGAGCATCCGCCGCCCGGCCATCTGGCTGCGATAGAGCTGCTGGCGTTCCACCGAGCTCGCGGGGACCGCCGACTCGGCGGTCCCGAGCGCGCGCAGAAACCACCCGAGCACATCGAAAGGATCTTGCGTCCGCTGGCTGGCACCGCCGAGGTCCACGTACAGCTGCCCGTCGGCGAACTCATCTCGGCAGGCATGGGCAATGCGCAGCGCGAGGGCGCTCTTTCCCACGCCGGCCATGCCCGTGATCAGGAACTGTGCCGGACGCCAGCCGCCGTCGTTCCCGCGTGACCGGAGCATCCGCTGCACCTCGGCGATGTGCCTGACCCGCCCGGTGAAGTCGGCCACCTCTGGTGGAAGCATGGCTGGTTTTGGCTGATGCCAGGTACGTGGTTCTGGCGTGGGGCCGGGACCGGATTCTGGCGCGAACGCGAGTTCACCGCGCAAAATCGCCTGGTGGGCATTTGCGAGCGCAGCGCCAGGGTCGACTCCTAGCTCCTCGACAAGCACACGGCGGCCCTCATGGAACACCGCGAGAGCGTCGGCCTGGCGCTCGCAGCGGTACAGCGCGGTCATGAGCTGCACCCGCAGCTGTTCGCGCATCGGGTACTCGGCCACAAGGCCGGTCAGCTCTGGGACCAGCTGCTGGTGCCCGCCAAGGCCGAGATCCGCATCGATCCTGCTCTCCAGCGTCGCCATCCGTGCCTCTTCAAGCCGCGGGAGTTCCGCGCTTGAGAGAAACTCTGTGACGTTGGCCAGGGTGGGACCGACCCATAAATCGAGTGCAGCACGGAACAGCCGCGCGGCGCCCTCGTACTTTCCGGTTGCGATCAGGCCATGCCCGAGCAGGGTCGACCGCTCGAATTCGTCGTAGTCGAATTCGGCGGACTCGACGCGCAGGAGATAGCCCGGCGGCTGCCGCACAATGTTGATCTCCGGTGCGAGACGCTTCCTCAGCCTCGACACGTAGGTGTATATCTGGGCGCTCACCGTCGTCGGCGGATGCCAGCCCCAGAGGAGTTCGCTCAGCTGACCGTCGGGCACCAGGCGGCCACGCGCCAGGAGCAGCGCCGCAAGCACCGTCCGCGGCTTGGATCCACCGAGGACGATCTCGTGTCCTGCCCTCGACGCACCGACGGGTCCGAGAATACAGACTTCCATGTTCGTGCAGCCCCCTGCCCGCAAATGCACGCGCGCCGGTCGCGGTCCATAAGGGATAGCGCGCGCTTAGCCAGCCGAACCGGTTGCAGAGCACGGGGCCTGGGCCCAAGCCGCCGCCGGGCTTTTGACCCGAATGTCTGGCTGATCCCCTTAAGCATGCAAGTGTGGCGCCGAACGGCGGTCTATCGGCGGTCTATCGGCGGTCGACTCCATGGTCAGGAAGCACAGCGAGTGATCTGGCCGGGTCTGGGCAGCTAGGGCCAGGCGGCGTAGGGGTGTCGTGGGCGGGAGGTCTCGTCATTTGCCGTGGAGTTGGCAGAGGAACTCGTAGTTGGTGGGGAGCGTGTTCAGCAGTTCCTGCTGCTTCTGCTTGACTTCGGCGAACACGGTGTCCGCACCCTGGATGGACTCCGTCTTGTAGGTGAGAGCCGGGAGCGGCTGGTCCGGCAGGAACCGAAGCCCGGCGAAGATGGAGTAGTAGTTGCTGTTGGTCCAGAAGTTCCTGAATTCTGCCTCGAAATTCCCGTAGTAACCAGCGTCTTCCGCGACCGGCAGGTTCACAGGCAGGCCCGCGCGGTACATAGATACCTTCTCGCGGATGTCGTCGGCCAAGTGCAGGTGCTTGTTCGCCTCCCAGAAGGGGGTGTCGGCACGCGGCGAGTAGTAGAAGTGCGCCTGAATGAAGTCGCGGCTGTCGTCGAACATCTTTTCTATTTCCCGGTTGAACCGGTCGATGAGCACCGGGTCGAAGCGCTTGTCGGGGAAATGCTTGGCCAGCTGGTATACGGCCGCGTAGATGAAGTAGAGGCCGGTGGACTCCAGCGGCTCGAGGAAGCAGGATGACAGGCCGATGCCTACGCAGTTCTTGACCCATGCCCGGCGGTTGCGGCCGACGCGGAAACGGATGTGGTTGAGCGGCTGCTCGGTCGGATCAAGCCCCCACAACCCGCAGAACTCCCCGGTGGCCTCGTCCTTGGTGGTGAACTTGCTTGAGTAGACATAGCCGGAGCCGAAGCGGCTCAGCATCGGGATCTTCCAGGTCCAGCCGGCCGTCATCGCTATCGAGGAGGTATAGGGCTCAACCCCGTTCGCAACGTCGTCGTTCGGGATGGCCGCCGCTACGGCGCTGTCACATAGCAGGTGATCGCTCATGTCGATGAAGGGTTCGTCCATGGCCTTGTTGATCAGCAGCCCGCGGAAGCCTGAGCAGTCCACGAAGAACTCGCCCTCGATGAACCGGCCAGCCTTCGTCCGCAGGGCGGTGACGAAGCCGCGCTCGTCGAGAACGGCCTCCTGCATCTCGTCCTGGATGTGGACCACGCCCTGCTTCCTGGTGGCGAAGCGGCGTAGGTAGTCCGCGACGAGATGGGCGTCGAAATGCCATGCGTAGTTGGTGGCCCTGCGTCCGTCGAGCCATCGCGGTGAGAGCTTCGCATCGAGGATGGGCGGCTCCTTGTAACACGAATAGTCGAATCGCGCGACCGGGCCGTTGCTGTGCGTTTTGTAGACCCAGTAGTGCGAAAGCGGTATCTGATCATGATGAGGTAGCTGGCCGAAGCAGTGATAAAAATGATCGGTGTCACCATTATATGCGCGCGCCGCCGGAGCTCCGATGCCTGGAGTACGCCAGTTTATAAATTTGACGCCCATCTTGAAACTAGCGTTGCAGGCGACCATCCATTCGTCTTCTGCGATACCGAGATAATCGAAGAATGCTCTCTGCAAATTTGGAATAGTCGCCTCGCCGACGCCGATCTTCGGGATCGCGGGCGATTCGAGCACCGTAATCTGCGCCGTTCGCTGAAGTGCCTTCGCCAGATATGATGCTGTCATCCATCCAGCCGTGCCGCCGCCCAGGATCACGATCTTCTTGATCTGATCATTCATATTGCCCCGGTCCTCCATTCAGTCACTGCTGGATCGATATGCGATCGATATTCATTCACAGTGAATTATGCGATTGGTGCCTATACCTCACCTATACATTTCGTCAGGTACTAAGTGGTTCGCAAGAAGGCCGGCCTGGACCCTGTGCCCGGGCAGGATTTGCGGTGCGGGGCAACGCCGGGCGTGAGCTTGATCACACGGTGCCTGGTGCGGCGGGCGTGACCCGGGGCGTCCAGGCAGCTCGCCCGGTGACGCGCAGGCAGCCGTCGGCCGGACAACCTCGGACAGGCCCCGTGCGCGCGAATTGACGATTGTGGATCTACGCGGGTCTCGGTAGGCTGGATCCAACGGGCGGTGGTGAATCTTCGTAAGGGCTCTCGTCAGGATTGGGTGGCTTGACGTCACGGCGGGGTGGCTTGACGTCACGTGACCCAGCGTGGGAATAGTACGACGCGTGCGCTGGATCGCGGGCAGCAATGCCTTCCCGTGCATCCGCGGGAAGGCAGGACCGATCGGTAGCCTGGCCTGGCGGAGATGAGAACGAATGCGGTATCGAATCCTCGGCCCGCTTGAGATATGGTCCGACGGCCGGTGGATCTCCTTTAACCGAACAAAGTGGCGGGTCCTTCTGTCCGTGCTGTTGTGCGCTCCGAACCAGGTTGTCTCCGCCGACCGGCTGCTTGAGGAGCTTTGGGGCGCCGAGTTGCCGCGGAGCGCGCGCAAGCTGCTGCAGGGTTATGTGTCCCAGCTGCGCAAGTCACTGGATGTAAGCATGACCTCGGCCGTGGCGACGCACAAGTGGGGCTATCAGGCCCACGGCTACCAACTGCTCGTTCAGCCGGACGAGGTGGACTCCCAGCGCTTTGAGCGATTATTCGCGCGCGGCCGGGCCGCACTCGCTGCGAACTTGCCAATGGCACTTGGCCTCCTGGAGGAGGGCCTGCAGCTGTGGCGCGGGCTCCCATTCACGGACGTCCCGCCGACACCAAGCATCGAGGCGGAGACCGCACGGCTGGAGGAACTCAGGCTGCAGGCCGTGGAGTGCTGCATCGAGGCCAGGCTCCGCCGCGGCCCTGACACCGCGGCCCTGGCGGAGCTCGAGGCCTTGGTGGCGGCGCATCCGTTCAGAGAGCGGCTGTCTGGCAAGCTGATGTGGGCGTTGTACCGGACAGGCAGGCAGGCAGATGCTCTGACGGTCTACCGGAAGCTGCGCGAGACCCTGGTCGACGAGCTCGGCATCGAGCCGAGCATCGATACGCGGCAGTTGCACCAGAAGATCCTTAACTCCGATACCGCACTGCTGACCGGCGGCGGCGGCCGCGACTGGGCCATCAGTATGCCGGCTCCTGCGGAGTCGCCACGGCAGCTGCCGAGTGCGAGCGGGGATCTGACGGGACGCGACGACGAGCTTGCTGTGCTGCGGGAGCAGCTTGGCCGGGCCGAACAGGGCCCGGCCGCCGTGGTCATCGACGGGATTGGCGGCGTGGGCAAGTCGGCCCTTGCCATTGAGGTTGCCCATCAGATGACCGACCGGTTCCCTGGCGGCCACCTCTATGTCAACCTGCACGGCGCCACACCCGGCCTGGCGCCGGTGTCTGCGGCCGCCGCGCTGCGCCCGCTCCTGCGTGCGGTGGACCCGACCGCAGCCATGCCAGACAACCTGGAGGAGGCCTCGGCGAGGTTTCGCTCCCGGGTGGCTCACCTGCGGCCGCTATTGGTGCTCGACAATGCCTACGACGCCGATCAGGTCTTCCCCCTGCTGCCACCTGGACGCGGTTGCGCCGCGCTTGTCACCAGCCGCAGAGTGCTCGCCACCTTGGACGGCGCCGCCCATCTGCACCTGGATGTCCTGTCCGAGGACAGGGCCGTCGCCCTGCTCGGGCGGCTTGTCGGGCAGCAACGTGTCGCGGCCGAGCCCGAGGCTTCCCTGAAGATCGCCCGCTTGTGCGACGGGCTGCCGCTCGCGCTGCGGATCGCCAGTGCCAGGCTGGTGGCTCGTCCCCGCTGGTCCCTGTGTGTTTTCGCCGAGCGGCTCGCCGACCCGAGGACCCGGCTTGATCAGCTTCGGGCTGGCAAGCTGGCACTTCAGGAAGCCTTCGAGGTGACCTATCAGGCTCTGGACAACGGCTGCGACCCGGCTGACCGGGCGGCGGCGAGAGTGTTCCGGCTGCTTGGCATGCTGGATGAACCGAACGTCGGTGTCCCGCTTGTCGCGGTGCTCCTGGAGCAGTCACCGGCGGACATCGAGGCCGCGCTTGAGCGGCTGGTGGATGTGCGCCTGGCCGAGGAGGCAGGACATGGCCGCTATCGCCTGCGTGGCCTGCTGTGGCTGTTCGCCAGGCAGCAGGTGGGCGATTGGCGCCCGTTGAAGATCAGCGAGCTGGTGAGCAGCCGGACCGCGATGGGCCTCATGCGCGCCGCTCTGTGCGGTGGGCCTGCTCCGCCTTATGCACGATGACCACTTCGGCAGCGGCTGCGGCATCCTCGGGGCGTGGGTTCCCGGCGGTAACCGCGACGCAGGGCTGGCCGCTGCGGCCATGTCGGCATCGCGTTCAGCCTACCTGCCAGGCGGCGTACCGGCGAAGTCCGTACAGCAGCGGGATGCGGTCAGCCTGCGACGACGCCCGCAGTACCGTCCCGAACACGACGACGTGGTCTCCGACCGGCTCGGCCCGGCTCACCTGGCAGTCCGCGGTCGTGTGCGCGTCCTCTGGAAAGCGTGGGCCACCATCGCTTGGGCCGGCGTGCCAGCGAATCCGGTCGAACCGGTCGGGCTCGCCGGAGGCGAACAGCCTCGCCGTGGGTTCCCCCCCGATGTGCAGCAGGTTCACCGCGAACCTGGCCTGCTGAAGGATCGCATCCAGGGTTGGGCTGCCCTGGCGCATACAGACAAGCAGCATGGGCGGTTCCAGCGAAACGGCACATACCGACGTACAGGTCATGCCGCGCGGATGTCCGGCCAGATCGAAGGCGGTTACCACGGCAACCCCGGTCGGGAATCCCGCCATCATCGCACGGAAGTCGATCAGTGTTGCCGCCGGAGTCCTCTCTGCGGGCGTCATGGCTGAGCTCCCACCGCCCGGCGGGCGCCGGATACCGGCTCCTTGCGGCCCTGCGCGTTGTCGATGCGTGACAGCAATGGAACCGTGAGGGCAGTCGTCACCAGGGCCATGACGATGAGGGCAAGGTATATGCCCGCCGTCAGGATGCCGGCGCTGTATCCAGCCTGCACTACGACGATCTCCGTCAGGCCACGCGTGTTCACCAGCACGCCGACCCTCAGCGCTGATAGGTGTGGCCTTCCGCCCAGCCGTGCGCCCAGATAGCCACCCCCCACTTTGCCCACGACCGCAAGACCTGTCGCAAGCGCCATCGCGGGCAAGAGGGCAACCCAGGTGGAGGCTCCCGGCGGCCCGTTCAGGATGGTCATCCCGGTGACCACGAAATAGACAGGCACCAGGAACCGTCCTGTCCTCGCGACGGCGCGGACCGAGTCACTCCACGGTGCCGCAGGGCTGTCGGGGGGGACCACCATGCCGACGAGAACGGCACCGAATATCGCGGTGAGGCCATAGTGCTCCGTGCCTGCCGAGCCGATCACCGCCGCAAGGCCGAGGAGCAGGGGAACGGCTCGCGGCAGGTGGACACACAACCGGCCGAATAGCGGCCTGCGCATGATGGCGCGCATTATCACGGCCGACGTCACGCCGATCGCAAGCGCGGCCATCGGACGCGCGGCATCGCCGGAAACACCGGCGTCGATAGCGATGGCCACCGCAAGCAACGGCCATGACGCGGCATCGATGATGACAGCCGCCGCCAGCGCGAGGCGCCCGTCCGCGGCAGCCGCCATGTTCCTGTCGGCGAGGATCCTGGCCAGCACCGGCACCGCGGTGATCGCGAGTGAAACCGTGACAAGCAGCATGAAGGACGAGGTGGGTGCCGTCCCGCGCAACCGCGAGTCACCGGCGAGCAGAACCCAGCCTGCCAGCAGCGTTCCCGCTATCAGCGGGATGAAGAACGCCCCTGCGGTGACCCAGCCCACCGTACGGCCCGCCGCCGCGGCCCGGTCATGGGCAAACCGGGTCCTCATCTCGTGGACCGCGCCGACCAGGAACAGCGCCAATCCCACCTGGCCGATGAGTTTGAGCGGGATAAGCAGGTGATGCGGGACCGTGCCCCAGGTACTTAGCACGATTCCGGCCAGCATTCCGGCCGCGATCTCGGCAACGACCGAGGGCTGCCCCAGCCGGGCCGCGAGCGCGCCGGCGATACGAGCCGCCACAAACACGAGGCCCAGCGCCAGCGCAACGGGCAGGGCCTGCCTGAGGAGCTCGAACATGGTCATCCGGATTCCCCCGGAATTCGTCGTGTAATCTGGGCATTTCAAGGGCCGCCAATCGTATGGTTCGCCTGGCACCTATATCCTGGCTATATAAACGACTCATGCGTGGAATGAATTTCTACTTGCCGCATGAAGAATCAATTAGGTGTCAAATGGGCGAGCCTGAGCAGCAGGTCTTTCACCTGGGCGGCACTGACGCGCTCCGTGGCCTCGGCCGCGTCTGTGCACAGCAGGACCGGGCTGTCGGCCGCCTCGGCGTCCAACCGGCCGTGGCTGCCCCGGACCTGCGACGGGTCCAGCGAGACGGTCCGCATCGCGTAGCGCAGCCCGAGCTTCTTGCGCGCGAGCGCGGCGGCCGCACGCAGCCTGACGGCCGGGTCGTTGGGGTCGAAGAACAGCTCCGCAGGGTCGTATCCGGGCTTGCGATGGATGTCCACCACGGCTGCGAAGTCCGGCGCGCGGTCATCATCCAGCCAGTAGTAATAGGTGAACCAGGCATCCGGCGCGGCGATCGCCACCAGCTCCCCGGATCGGGCGTGGCTCAGGCCGTATTCCTTCTTGCCCACGTCCCCAAGCACCTCGGCGACACCGCTCACATCGTTCATCAGTTCGGCGACGGCGGGCTCGTCCTCGCGCCGCCTGACGTAGATGTGCGCGACCTGGTGGTCGGCGACGGCGAACGCGCGTGAGGTCCATGGGTCCAGGTACTCCATGCCGTCCTGGGTGTACACGTTGAGCAGACCGCCGCGGCGCAGCACGCGGTTGACGTCGATCGGTCTGCGCACCGGCGTTATTCCGTACTCGCTGAGCACGACGACCGTTACCCCCTGCTCGCGGGCATCGGCGAGCAGCGGCACTAGCACCCGGTCGAGCTCTGCCGCGGCCTTAACCGCCTCGGGCCCATGCGGGCCGTAGCGCTGCAGGTCGTAGTCGAGATGCGGGAGATAGACCAGGGTGAGGTCAGGCTGGTGCCGCCGGAGTATGAGCCGGGCGGCCTGGGCGATCCACGCCGATGACGCGATGCCCGCCGTCGGCCCCCAGTAGCGGAAAAGGGGAAAGGCGCCGAGCTCGCGGGTCAGCTCGCCGTGCAACCTGGGCGGGAACGTGTAGCAGTCCGGTTCCTTGCGGCCGTCGGCGTAGTAGATGGGCCTCGGGGTCACGGTCCAGTCCACATCCGCGCCCATCGCATACCACCAGCAGACGTTCGCCACCGTGTAACCGGGCTTTGCCCGCCTGGCCGCATGCCACAGTTTCTCGCCGCCGACCAGAGCGTTGTGCTGGCGCCAGAGCAGGACCTCACCGAGTTCGCGGAAATACCATCCGTTGCCCACGATGCCATGGGTTGCCGGGGCCTCCCCGGTAAGAAACGTCGACTGCACGGTGCAGGTCACGGCGGGAAGAACGGTGTCGAGCCGCGCCATGAAGCCCTCGTCGCGCAGCGACCGCAGGCCGGGCATGTCGGCGATCGCGTGGGGGGTAAGGCCCGCGACGTTGAGTACGAGCAGGCGGTTCATGACCGTACCTCCGCCAGGCCGAGCGCTTTCATGGTGTCAGTCATCCAGGCAAGTTCGGCAGCGACCCCGGCGATGATTCCGTCTTCACCTGGCCCGCCAGGAAGGCACGGCCAGGTGTAGGTCTCGGCTTCCAGGTGATCGGTGACAGCCGAAGGGCCGCCGACGAGCTCGGCGAGCGCCGCGAGCAGGACCGGCCTGGTAGAGCCAAGCGGCGCGGCGGCCCCGCTGTGGAGCGGCACATGGAAGTGCACCCGCCAGGAGGCGGTACCGGGCAAGCCGCCCGCCAGGGCCTCGGACAAGTCGTCCGCGCTCCGCAGCCCACCTGGAGCTGCTTCCTTGGTCTGGTGCAGGAAACGCGGTTCTGCGAAGGTCCTGAGTGCCGCGTCGACGTCTGGATCCGTCGGCCGCTCCGCCTCAAGTGCGCACGATGCTTGCGCCTTCACGATGGGCACGCCTGCTCCCCGCAGCCGGTTCACCGCCTCCGCGGGATCCTCGTGGGCGACAGCCAGGTGGCAGGTATCCAGGCACATCCCAAGCCACTCGGTGTCCAGCCGCTGCAGCAGCCGCACCGCGTTCGTGGTGTCTTCTATCACGCATCCTGGCTCGGGCTCGAGGCCGACGCGGACGCAAACCCCGGTGTCCGCGGCGAGCTTGGCGAGCTGGCCGGTGAGTGTGTCCAGATTGCGGCATGCCTGATCGGCGCGTGCGGCCGGCCAGGGTGTGCGCCAGGCCAGCGGCAGGGTCGAGATGCTTCCCCTCGCCGCGTCCGGCGGCAGCAGGAGGGCCAGGACCCGGGCGCAGGCGAGGGTGTAGTCCAGCCGCGCCTGCTCCGTCCAGTCCGGGTGATAGACCGATTTTTTGACCGATGCCGCGTGAAATCCCGAATAGGGGAAGGCGTTCAGCGTGACCACTTCCAGGCCGCGCAGGTCGAGTTCCCTGGCGAGCCGCGAGACCGCCCCGCAATCGCCGGCCAGCGCGGAGGCTACCGGATTCGCGAGCCACAGGCCGAGGCCGAGCCTGGGCACCCCCAGGCGCCGCCTGATGGGCTCGGCGTAACGGGCCAACTGTGCGATGACACCGTCGAGATCCTCGGCCGGATGCACGTTGGTGCAGTAGGCAAGGTGCACGATGGAGCCATCCGGGTGGCGGAATCGCACGCGGCTACCTCCTCCCCCTTGTGCTCTCGACGAGCGGCCCTACGTCGGCGGGCACGGCTCGCCCGGCGGCCTCGCGTTCGCGCACGTAATCCATTAGCGCACGGGTCAGCTCGGCGTCCGCACGCGCTGGGAGGCCCGCCACGTCGGCCAGCGGGATTCCGCAGAAGACGCACTTCAGCACGGCCTGGCGGTATTCGGCGGCGCCGAGGTGAGTGGCCGCGTATTCGCCGAGCGCGGCGCTGATCAGCCGCGGGTCGTTGGTCCGCAGGGCATCGGTGACGATCGGCACCGCGGCATCGCCGACGTCCGGGCAGTGCCTGAGCAGGGTCAGTGCCCGCAGCACGCCGCGGCGTTCCGCTGCGGCGCCGTTCGCGTACAGCTCACCCATCGTCGCGAGCAGCTGCGTACCCGGATACGGTAGCGCCCCGAGCAAGAGGCAACGTACCGCGTCGTCGACGGTCCAGCCGCGGAAGCCGTCGTCAACTATTGCCAGCGGACCACGCCCGCAGCGCCGGCCGGCCGCGGGGAACAGTTCGCGAATCGCGGCCGGCCGTGACTTGATCTGGGTCCGGGACTCCTCGAGCCAGCTCACGGCCGCGGGCGGCAGGCTGGCGGCGAGAAGCGCCCGCAGCTCACCGGCCGTCATCGGGCCACCTCCCGTGGGGCTCTGGCCGATGCCCGCAGGAATTCAAGCGACCGCCGGGCAACCGCGGGGGCGGCGTGGCTGTGCCGTGGCAGCTCCACCGAGATGAGCCCCGCGTATCCGCATTCCGCCAGCGCGTCGAGCACCGCAGGGAATTCGATCTCGCCGTCGCCGAACTCCAGGTGCTCGTGCACGCCCCGGCGCATATCGTCGATCTGCACATTGACCAGCCGGGACCCGGGGCGGCGGATGCAATCGGGTACCGTCGCCCGCTCCAGGCATCTGCAGTGGCCGATGTCGAGGGTCAGGCCGAGCCGCATCCCGGCACCGAGCCTGGCGCACAATTCGTCGTACCGGTCGAGCGTGTCGACCACCATGCCGGGTTCCGGCTCGAGGCCGACCGTGACATCGCGCGCCATAGCCGCCTCCAATACCCGCGCCGACCCCGTCACGAGCCGGTTCCACACCACCTTGTCCGGCGTCCTCGCGGGCCTGGCACCGCTCCAGAACGACAGTGCCTCCGCGTGGAGATCCGCCGCCACCTCGACCGCCCGCAGCAGGTAATCGATCCTGCGCTCAGCGCCCGCTGACACCAGCGTGGGGAAGTGTTTGCGCGAAGGGTCGAGCAGATAGCGGGCGCCGGTTTCGATCACGACGGCCAGGCCGAGCCTGTCCAGCCTGGCCGCCAGCCGACCCGTCTGCCGCATGATGTCGCTGGCGTACGGATCCAGGTGGCAATGATCGAGAGTCAAAGCCACACCCTCGTACCCGAGATCCGCGAGCACCGTAAGCGCGTCGGCCAGCCGATGGCTGGCGAAGCCGTTGGTGCCGTAACCGAAACGGTGCGCGAATGGCGGGGCGTTATCCATGAGGGTTCAGGCGATTCCTGGGGGATAGGGAAAGTTCATAAATGCCTGGTCGATCTCATCCGGGCGCATGTGGAGCCATGTGCGGGCCAGCCTGCGCATGACCGCGGCAGGCAATGGCGGATTGTGCGTATCCGCGACCGGCTTCGCCGTCGACTGAACGGCCCAGCCGAACGCGGTCAGTTGATCGAACTTATTCCACATTCGCGGCGCGACGCCCACGAAGGCGAACGCGCGGTTGAATGCGTGCCACGCGTGATAGCCGACCGGCGGGGTACCGTCCATCATGTGAACCAGTGCCCCCGCAGGGCGCCGTGGATCGTACAAAACTCCCTGGCCGAAGTCGGCCATCGCGGATACCAAGCCGCGCGGGTCACAGCCGTAATATTTGTCAAATACCGACGCCTCGATATCCGATAGCACCTTTAGCTGCTGCCTAAGCGGCGCGAAGATTGAGATGAAGCCACCCGGATACGTACCCGCCAGCCTGTCGTTGCGCCAGGCCTCGGCGATTCCCACTTCGACATCGGGATTGCCAACCGCCTGGGCGACTGCGCCCACAGCGTCCAGGAACTGCTGCGACGGATGGTACAAGCCCACCTCGTCAAGTTCATACCAGCACTGGTTGGCCCGTGGATCTCCGGACATTCCAGGAACGACTGGAATGGGGGCGTCGACGCACGCCGGTGGGGTGGCGACCGATGCCGCCGCACTCGGAGCGGCCCTTAAGAGCCCCAGGCCCGCGATCGCCGCTGCGCTGAACGATACGCCGAGCATGCGGCGCCTATCCATTTCCCCAATCATTGTGACGGCTCCTTTCTGTTGAGCGCGCTGACTGCGCACACCATTCAAGTGCGGCCATAGCGCCGTATATCTTGTTCTCTGCCTGGTCGAAGGCTATGCTCGCTGGCCCGTCGAGAACCTCCGCGGTGACCTCTTCGCCCCGGTGCGCAGGAAGGTCGTGCATGAACGTGGCCTTCGGGCTCTCTTGCCACAGGCTCGCCCCGACCTGGAAGGGCGCGAAGACCTCGCGCCAGTTCTGGTCTGGCTTGGCCGTGCCCGTGGTCTGCCATCGCGTCGTGTAGATGACGTCCACACCCTCAGGTGGCTCGCTCATGTCGTGGCGTTCTGTCAGCACCGCGCCGTGCCGCTCGGCCTGTGCGAGGGACTCGGCCCTGGCCGTTTCCGCAAGGCCGTAGCCGGGAGGCGTACGCATCTCCAGCCAGACTCCCGGGAAGCGCGTCAGGCCGAGAGCCAGGGCGGCGGCCGTGTTGTTGCCCTCGCCCACGTAGAGGACTCGAAGGTTTTCGATGTGACCGAAGTGACGCTGCAGCATCGTGAGGTCGGCGAGGGCCTGCGTCGGGTGCTCGTCCATTGTCATGGCATTCACGACGCCCATGCGGTGCTGGCCAGCCCACGCGCGCAGTTCGCCAAGATCGCCCGAGGTCCTGGCCACGAGGAGGTCGAGAAGGCGCGACAAGACGGCCCCGGTATCTTCCGTTGTCTCGCCCGTGTTGGTCTGCAGGTCTCCCGGGCCGTAGGTGATGATCCGCGCGCCGAGCCGCAGCGCACCGACGGAGAAGGCGGTGCGCGTGCGAGTCGATGTCGTGCGGAAGTACATGCCCGCGATGGCACCGTCAAGCGGGCGGTCCCGCATACCGTGTCCGGCGGCGAACTCGGCGCCCCTGCCGATGATGGACCTCAGATCGTCGTCGGTCAGTTCGCTGATCGAGATGAGGTGTCGCACAGCCCCTCCGCGGTGGTCTGGTGGCGGTCGGCCCGGCTATGCGCCTACGTCGGCCCTGGCCGGGATGAAGTCCGTCACGCGGATGCCGTCGTCGCGCCTGACGGCTTCCGCGCAAACGAGCCGCGCGACTGCGAGGTCGAGGATTCCGAGTCCGAACGGAGAGAAAATGACGTTCGCGGCCGGGTCACGCTGGAGCGTCACATTGCCGCTGAGCAGCGCGCCGATGGACGCGCCGATGAAGGCCCGGCCGCCGGTTATCTGCTCGGCAAGGTGGAGTGACGTCTGCTCGCGGCACACGTGATCGGCGTCATCGACCACGTTCTGGCTGGCCAGGATGGTCTCGGCGGTAAGGTCCCGGAGCGAGATGTGCAGCACCGTGGTGCCCGCGGGGCAGTCGGTCAGATCCATGTGCGGGGACGCCGCGGTGGTCGCGATGGAGACGAGGCCGTGCTCGGCGAGCGCCGCGGCGCGATCGGCCCCGACCCTGGTCGCGACGCCTGGCAGAGTTCTGGCGACGCGCCGTGCGAACGCCGTGGCCCGCTCAGGCAACCGGTCGACAACGGTGGCGCGCAGCACCGAGGGCAGCCTGGCGGCGACGAACCGCAGCACCTCGAAGTTGATGACCCCGCAGCCGATCAGGGTGATTCCCGCCGGATCGCCGGCCAGCAGCCCGGCGGCGAGAGCCGCGCTTGCCGCCGTCCGCTTCGCGGAGATGAGAGATGCCTCGATGAGCGCCTCGGGATGGCCGGTCGCCAGTGAATTCAGGATGATCACCGAGCTGGCCCTGTCCATCCCGCGCTCCAGGTTGCCAGGGAAGGACGAGATCCACTTCAGCCCGAAAGCTGCGTCACCGCCGCCCAGGTAGGCCGGCAGGGCGATCGCGCGATCCGATGAGTTCCCTGGGAAGCGCAGGAAGACCGAGTGAGGCAGGACGGATCCGCCCCTGTCGTGCAGGAGGTAGAGATCGCGGACGAGATCGATCAGCTCGAGCTCCCGGCCGGCGAGCACCTCCCCGACCTCGCCGTGCCGGATGATCAGCACCTGCCCACGACCTTGGCTCCGGAGTCCTTCCATAGGTGGGACACCTCGCCAAAATGCGTCGCCACCCACGTATCGGAATAGATGGTGTCGAGGTAGCGGTCCCCGCTGTCCGGGAAGATCAGCACGCAGACGGCCCCGTCGGGAATTTCCGCTCGCAGCTTCTCCAGCGCCATCACGGTCGCACCTGAGGACCCGCCGGCCAGTATCGCCTCGCGGAGGGTCAGCCTCCGGCATCCCACCACGCAGTCCAGATCGGTGACGTGGACGACCCGGTCCGCGAGGGCCGGGTCGAAGAACTCCGGCCGCACCGACGAGCCATGACCTGGGATGAGCCGCGGTTCACTGGAAGAGGGCCCGAACAGGACGCTACCCACCGCATCCACCGCCACCAGCTTGGTAGTCAGCCCGCGTTGCCGGATGTAGGCGCTGCATCCGCTCAAAGTCCCCGTCGTGCTTGTCGCGCTGAACAGGTAGTCGACCCGCCCATCGAGCGCATCCACGACCTCCCGCATCGTCTCCTCGTGCGCCTTTGGGTTCAGCGGGTTTGCGTACTGGTTCGGCCAAAAGGCGCGCGGGATCGTGTCGACCAGTTCCTGCACCCGGCGCAGCCGGACGGGCAGGAATTCCCCCGTCTCCGGATCTGGCTCGGTTATCACCTCGACCGTCGCGCCGTACGCTTTGAGAATCGCGATGTTGTGCTCCGTGGTCTTCGCATCGACCACGCAGATAAAGCGGATCCCGAAATACCTGCAGATCTGGGCGAGCCCGATCGCGAGATTTCCCGAACTTGACTCGACCACCACCGAGCGCACCGGGTCGAGCTCGACGCTCTTAATCTTGGCAAGGAGCATGCTGATCGCGGTGCGGTCCTTGATGCTCCCGCCTGGGTTGAACCTCTCCACCTTCGCGAAGACCCGCGTGCGCATGCGCGGGAACAGACTCCGCAGCTCGACTAGCGGCGTGTCTCCGATCGTCGCAAGGATGCCGCTGAGCTGTTCTTTCTCCACGACTTCCCCTTCGTAGGCGAAAATTCAGCTACGGAGAATCTGATTCTGTAACGGAATCAGATTGGCTCCAGCATGCGGCAAGGCGCTATACCTGATCTATATTTAAAAATCTCGTGCCCGCGGTGCGGCCTGGCACTTTCCGCACGTCAGGACGGCCGTGCCTCGATCAAGGAAGATCGCGCATAATCCACGGCGCTGGTAACGACGAAGCGACTGTCTGTAAGCAGAGCCTGCCATTCCGTCATGGTTCGCTCACGACCGCCAAGCATCACGAGCATGTGGAGGTCGAGCAGCTTCGCCGGATGCGGGCGGCTACCCGCCGGAATGATCTGTTCCAGAATGAGCAGTTGCCCATCCGCGGGCAACACGCGATCGATCTGCCGCAAGATGACGCCAGCCGTCTCGTCGTCCCAGTCATGCAGGATCTGGGCGAGCACGTACACGTCACCACCGGCGGGTACTCCCGTGCGGAAATCCCCGCCCACACACCGCACACGATCCGCCAGGCCAGCGGAGGCCACGGCGCGTTCCGCCGCATTCGCGACGTGCGGCAAGTCGAACAGAATCCCCTTCAGATGCGGATTCCGGCCAATCAGCCCGGCAAGCAGCGCCCCGTTTCCGCCGCCGACATCGACGACGGTTGAAACACCCGCCCAGTCGCGGTCGAGCAGTGGCTCCATCCGCAGCGGCACGAGCCCCGCCTGGCCCGCGTCGAATCTGGCCGACGCGCTGGGGTGCCCGGGCAGCCAGCCGAACAGCGGGGCACCGAACACCCGCTCGAAGGCGGGATTGCCGGTGCGAACCGAGTAAAGCGCGTCTCCCCACGCCTCGTACGCCTCGGCGGTCATAAGCTGGACGAAGGGGCGAAGTGATCCGGGCAGGTCACCGCGGAGCAGGCTGCCCATGGGGGTCAGCCGGAATCTGCCCTGCGGGTCCTCGGCGAAGAGCCCTTCACTGGCCAGGGCTCGCAGGAAGCGCCGCAGCGCGTCGGGGTCCGCACCGGCTGCGTCAGCAAGCTCGCGGGCGGTCGCGGGGCCGTCCGCGAGCCGGTCCGCGACGCCAAGGTCGGTCACCGCGGCGATCGCCTGCGACACGATGAATCCCATCATCTTCCGCCGCAGCTCCAGGGCCGCGTCTTGGTGCTCCCCCGGCGTAATGGTGCTGTCCATCGCGTCAGCGTCGATCATCGGATAAACCGCCCGCTTCTTCGAGCAGCGGGAACAACGGGATCCGCGCCCCAGCCTCGAGATAGTGCACTCCGGTTGTGCCGCCGGTACCTGGCACATCGCCAATGATCTTCAATGTGATTCCCCAGTGGGTGCGCTTCATGGCGCGCCAGGCCGTGTCCAGGCGCGCCATCGCCTCGGCCACCTCGCCCATTCGTGCGCTGCCGAGCTGGCGAGACTTTTTCTCGAAGACCTCCTGCAACGTCGGGCCGGTGACCTCGATCTGCGGGATCTTGTCACGGACCTCCGCGCTCAGTTCCCGCGGCGCACTGACCATCTCCACCAGCCGGTACGGCCTCGACTGGATCGCGCTGCGGCCATTGGTGAGGCCACGAATGATCGCGAATGCCTCCTGGGGCATCGTGGTGAGAACCCGATACAGGGCCGGTGTCGCCTCCAGGCGCCACGCCGCGGCGGCAAGCTCGACGCATACCCGCACCGGGTCACCGTCAAGCAGCGCCGGCCCGGCCCGGCCCAGACAGCGCACGATCTGCCAGTACAGAAGTTCGAAGATTTGGACGCAGCGCAGGAACATGTACTCGTCGTGCAACGGTGTGATCGGCAGCATGGTGACGTCCGCGGCCCGCCGCAGCGGCGTGGCCGCCGCGGCGAGTACCGATGCCGCCGCGTCATGGGCGAGTCCGGCCAGCGCGCTGACGTGGAGTTCCGGCGACACGACCCGGTGCAGCGCGGCGGAGTCCACGGGGCGGATCGCTGCCCTCGGCGCGAGGCGCCCCAGCCGCGACAACGCCTGGACTGCCGCCACTATGCGGGCCCGCTGCCGACGGCTGGGCGGGGCCTCGGCCAGCGCAGCAGCCTCGTAACCAGTGAGATCGGCGAGCAAGGCGGCGATCAGCGTATCGACGGCGGCATCCTCCTCCTCCTCCTCCTCCTCCTCCTGGCCGCTCGCCGCGATGGCTCTGTCCAGCAGATCCTCGCCGAGATACGACTCGTAGTCACCGTTCTCCTGATCGGTCGCGCTGACCAGCCAGCCGGCGAGCAGCCAGGCCGGGTCGCCCTGCCGTTGCCGTTCCTTGCCGAGCAGGCCGCGCAGGCTCAGCAACTCCGTGACGAGTTCCTGCGCCACCTGCAGGCGGCCCACGGTCTGGTAATGCCGGAGGATGCCGGCGAACGGGAAGCTCTCGACCTGCGCGGGCACGACGGGCCTGCCAGCGATGACGCCCGGCCACGTCCGGAGCGCGGCAAGCGCACAGCTGCCAGAATGGTCTTCCTGGAGGGCGCGTGATGCCACGAGGCTGAGCCCGCCGACCCCGATGTGCACCGGCCAGGCAGGTCCGGCCGCATGCCGCGCCACCTGGCTTTCCATTCCCGCCCCTTTCCGCCTGAGTCAATAGAAAACGCAAGAACAGTCTGGCTGGATAAGGCCGCGAGCCACCCTTATACGGCCGCTATATGGTCATCGGCCAATTCATGTTCCACGTCGTAACGCTGAATCCAGGAAACGTCCTCGACCATGGATGGCAGCGCGCCGGTCCCGCCGGCGTCGGGGGTGCGCAGCCGCAGTGACCCACCGCCACGCGAGCCGAGCTGTACCCGCGCGGTGTGCGGACGCCGTGCCGCCTCATACCGCCGCAGGGCGGCGTTTTCCCCGCCGGGGGGAGCCTCCGCCAGGCAGGTGGCGAGCGCGACGGCGTCCTCGATGGCCTGATTTGCGCCCTGGCCGTGGTGGGGAAGCATCGGATGCGCCGCGTCGCCGAGCAGGGTGACCCGCGCGGTGCTCCACCGGTTCAGCGGTTCCCTGTCGTACAGCGCCCATCGCCCGGCGTCCGACACCGCGGCGACGATCGCCTGCACGGTCGCGTCCCAGCCGGAGAACGCCGCGGCGATGTCGGCGACATCACCCTGAGTGCTCCACGACTCGACAGTCCAGCCGGGGTCGCGCACGACCGCGACGAACGTGACAAGCCGGCCTGCGCTGACCGGGTAGCAGAGTAGCCGGGAGTCTGGACCCACCCAGATGAACATGGTCTGCGCAGGCAGTTCAGGCAGCCGCTCGATCGGCACAAGCGCGCGGAAGGCGCTGTTACCCGAGAACACGGGAGCTTCCTCGCCGGCGATAACGGTGCGGACGACAGAGTGGATGCCGTCGGCGCCGACCAGGACACCGGCCTCGGCGGCCGTGCCGTTGGCGAATGCCAGGCGTACCCGGTCCGGCTCCGCGGCGAAGCTGACCAAGCGCCTGCCGAGGTGCACCTGCTCGCGCGGGACAAGATCGGCCAGCATGCGGTGCAGGTCGGCCCGGTGCAACGTGTAGTACGGAGCGCCGAACTCGGCTTCCCACTGCGCCCCCATCGGCTGCCGGGCGAGCAGGCTGCCATCCCGCCCATTCCTGATCTCCAGGGCGTCCGGCCGGACCGCCACCTCGCGGAGCCGTTCCTCCAGGCCCATCCGGTGCAGCAGCCGGCTTCCGTTCGGCCCCAGGTGCAGCCCGACGCCCACTTCGCGCAGTTCGGGCGCCTGCTCATACAAATCAGCCTGGACGCCCCTGCGGCACAGCGCCGCCATGGCGGCAAGCCCGCCGATCCCTGCCCCGGCCACCGCCACCCGCAGGCCCGCGGCAGCGGTCATGACCGCCGCCAGGAAAAGCGCCGGCCGAAGCCGGCAATGACTGCGTACATTCGTATATAGCGTGAGTTCATTTGTGACCCATCACCAGCATTGGTCGGCGCACGGCCGGGCACATTCCGCTATTTCTTCACCAAAGCCTGGTGCCGCCGCCTATACGGGGCCTATAGAACTGGTGCGGGTCCCCGGCAGGCGCGGGGGCAGACGCGGGGCAGGCACGCCGGGCGAAGGGGCATACAGTGCGCCACGAGGCGCGCGGGCTGCCGTGCCGGTCAGTGCTCCGGTTGCATCAGGCGCTCTGCCTGTTCCTGGACGCGCACGTTGCGCGCCAGGCGGCTTGGCCACCAGAACTTGCAGCCGACATCCAGCGCGAGCGCGGGCACCAGGACGGATCTGACGAGGAAGGTGTCAAGCAGGACGCCGAGCGCCACGATGATCCCGATCTGGATGAAGACCACCTGCGGCGCGGTGCTGAGGACAAGGAAGGCCGCCGCGAGAACCAGTCCCGCGCTCGTGATGACACCGCCGGTGACCGCGAGCCCGCCGAGAACGCCGGCCCGGTGACCGTGCGCTGCGACCTCCTGCCGGATCCTCGACACCAGGAAGATGTTGTAGTCGACACCCAGAGCGACCAGGAAGATGAAACCGACCAGGATGAGCTGAACGTCGACCGCCGGGAACCCGAATACGTGCGCGAACAGCAGCCAGCTTGCCCCCAGGGCGGCGAAGAACGACAGCAGCACGGTCGCGATCAGCAGCAGCGGAGCGACAAGCGCCCGCAATAGCAGCATCAGCACAACCGCCACCACGGCGAGCACGAGGGGGATGACCACCCGCCTGTCGTGTGCCTGCGCCTGGTCCTTGTCCAGGCGCAGGGCTGTGGCGCCGCCGACGCGTGCGTCCGCCCCGGGAACGGCGCGGACCGCGGCCCGGATCCGCTGCACCGCCGTGATCGCCGCGCTGCTGTCGGAGGGGCTGGTGAGCACAACGTCGACCATGACGAGGCTGACACCGGTGGAGTGCTCTGGCGGTCGCACGATAGCGACGCCGTGCACCCCCCGCACCGCCTCGGCCACACCATCAGCCGCAGGCGCGGCCGCGACCACCTCGACGGGATCGCTCTGGTCGAGGTGGTAGTGGGCGGCCAGTCTCTCCTGGGCGACGATCGAGCCGGGTTTGCCGACGAACATGTGCGTGTTGTCCAGGCCGGTCTTCAGGCCGATGGCGCCGACCGCGAGCACGCCGAGCAGCAGGCTGGAGCCAAGCCAGACCATCCGGGGGCGCCGGACGACCACGGTGCCGATGCGCGCCCACACCGAGTCTGCGATAACGAGCAGGTCTCCGTTGCGCGGGATTCTCGGCCACAGCACCCACCGGCCAGCCGCGACCAGCATGGCCGGAAGCAGCGTGGTCATGGCGGCCAGGCCGCACACGATGGCGATCGCGCCGGCGGGCCCGAGCACGTAGTTGAATCCCATGTGCGCGGTGAGCAGGCACAACAGGCTGAGGCTCACGGTCGCCGCAGAGGCGGCGATGGCCGGCGCCGCCCGGCCAAGCGCCCCCGCCATTGCCGCGTGGCGATCGGCGTGCCAACGCAGTTCCTCGCGGTAGCGGGCCAGCAGCAGCAGCGCGTAGTCGGTGCCGACGCCAAACACGAGAACGGTCACCACGGCGGCGTTACCCGCGTCAACGGCCAGCCCCGCGTGCTTGGCCAGCAGGTAGGAAACGGCCTCGGTGACCGTGAAGGCTGCGCCGACGCCCAGCAGCGGCAGCAGCCACAACAGCGGGCTGCGATAGGTGAGCAGCAGGATCAGGGCGATTACCAGGATCGTGATCACCAGGGCGGCCTTCGCGGTCTGCTTTTGCGCGTCGCTCGCGTCAAGTGCGTTGCCGGCCTGCCCGGCCAGCTGTGCCGTTAGCCCCGCGGGCAGGCCCCGCTGCGCCCGCGTCCGGACCTGCGCGGCGTCGGCGGGCAGCGTGCTCGGATGGTTTCGCAACGGAACAGTCACGAGAAGCGCCTTGCCGTCCGGCGACGCGATGGCCGGGCTGACAGGTCCTGCGGCCCGCGCGGCGAAGGCCGCCCGATCGGCCTGGACCTTCGCCCGGTCCGCGGCCGTGATACCGCTGCCGCGCAAATACACGACCAGGCCCGTCGCGACCTTGCCCTGCGGGAAACGGTCCGCGGCACCCTCAACGTAGGTGGACTGGGCGCCACGGGGTAACTCCACGGTTACCTTGTTCTTCTCAGCCCCGGACAGTTTCCCCGCCAACGGGAAGGCAATCGCGATGATCACCACCCAGGCGGCGAGGACGAGCCACTTGCTGACCTTGCCGGCCGGAAGGCGGGCGAGCAGCCCCGCGGATTTGCTCGAGACAGGCACGACGTGCTCCTTTCCCTGGAGATGCATGCTCGGGAGGGCACGCTCGCGAGGTCGTAGTCCGCTTCCCGCCGGGTCTCCCTCGGCGGTTGTGCTGCCTTTCAGCCCGGACGCCGCCCGTTGCCCTGGTAGGCCAGCCTGGCGTCGGCGCTTGCCTGGCCCGAATCCCTGCGCGCGGGCGAGGTGGGTGCGGGGAAGGCCACGAACCTGGTCAAGACCGCGCGAGCGCCCGGCGGGCTCTCCTGCTCGGGCCGCATATAGCGGTGGAGCAGTTGGACGTACTCCTCGAAAAATTCAGCGAGTTCATCACTCGTGATGTGAATTACACCGCGCGAGCAAGGGATCTGGCCTGCCCATTCTTCGTCCCGCTGCTCAAGCTGCGAACGCGCGAAATCTTCAAGATCGGCTGCGAAATACAGTCTGTTCATCTCGTCGATCAGTGCTTTCATCTCCGGAGTCCGCTCCTTTCGCGGCGGCAATCGCAGATCCACCCGTGCGGACCGCCACCATCGTCCCGATCCGCGCGTAAGCTCGGATATTTCCTCAAGCATGCCGTGCTTTGCCAACTGCTGCAGGTGCTGAGTGACCGCATCGGTACTCTCACCCAGGGCGCAGGCCAGCGTCGTGGACGTCGCGGGGCCATGTTGCAGCCGCGCCATTATCAGCAGCGTCATCGGCTGTACGAGAAGCCGCAGCATTTGCCTGCCGATTACCTTGCGAATCGGCGCGTGATCTGAGCCCGTCATCGAAACAAAGCGGGAATTCGGTGGCCAGGAAGTTTCATACTCCCGATCCTTGCCGTAGGAGGCGGCGAGATCCATGGTGGCACCACCCGGCACGCAGTACGGCTAGCCACACCAGGCGGGAGCCACGGTCGCCGCCGCGGCGGCTTCCCCTGGCCGCCCGCCGGAGCGGCGATCGCGGCCCGAGGGCTCGCGCGGCAGGGACGCGGGGCTGTCCGCGGGCGCACCTGCCGTACCGCCTGGCCCCGTATAACCGGGATATAGGCCGCGCCCTTATTTTCCTGCCAGAAGATGACGGACGAGTGTGCGGGAGGTCCGAATGCGTGTTGGGGTATGGCTGGTCGGGGCGCGTGGGTCGGTCGCCACGACCGCTCTGGTCGGCGCGGCCGCGGTGCGGGCTGGCCTGTTCGAACCCGTGGGCTGCGTGACAGAATTGCCCGGGCTCGCCGCGGCGGGACTGCCGCGGATCGACGATCTTGTCTTCGGTGGGCACGACATCGCGGCGACCCCGCTGACAAAGCAGGCCGAACGGCTGGCCGAAGGCGGCGTGATTCCTTCCCGGCTGCTTGCGGCGCTCCGTGACGAGTTGGCCGCTGCCGACGCGGAGATCAAGCCGGGCATCCCCTCCCCGGGCTGCGGGCCCGCCGTGGCGGCCGCGGATCTCGCGCGCTTTCGTGAGCGCCGCGGCCTGGACCGCGTCGTGGTGATCAACCTCGCTTCCACCGAGCCGCCCGCCACACCCTACCCCGAGCATCATTCGCTGCCTGAACTGGAGCGGGCGTTGGCGGCCGGCCGCGCGGTCCTGCCGCCTAGCTCGCTGTACGCCTACGCCGCGTTCAGGTCCGGATGCGCCTACGTCGACTTCACTCCCTCCACCGGCGCCCGGCTGCCCGCCCTTGAGCAACTGGCCAGGGCCGCGGGCCTCCCGTATGCGGGCAGCGACGCGAAGACGGGCGAGACGCTGGTGAAATCGGTGCTCGCGCCGATGTTCGCCCAGCGGGCCCTGCGTGTCAGGTCCTGGAGCGGTACAAACCTGCTTGGCGGCGGTGACGGCGCCACGCTGGCCGATCCCATGGCCGCGGCGAGCAAAAGGGCGTCCAAGGGCCGGCTGCTCAAGGAGACACTGCCTGACCCGGTGGCGGAAATCATCCACATCGACCAGGTAGCCGACATGGGTGACTGGAAGACAGCCTGGGACCATGTCACCTTCGAGGGCTTCCTTGGCGTCAAGATGACCATGCAGTTCACCTGGCAGGGCTGCGACTCCACGCTCGCCGCGCCCCTCGTGATCGACCTGGCCAGGCTCATGTCGCACGCGCACGCGGCCGGCCACGCAGGACCGGTGGCACAGCTGGCGTTCTTCTTCAAGAACCCGGTCGCTTCGGCCGGGCACGGGCTGGCCGAGCAGTACGCGGCCCTGACCGCATGGGCCTGCCCGGAATGATCTCGCATATCCCGAATCTGCTTGTGCTCGCGGAACTGGTCCGTGCGCCGGCCGCGCTGACCGTCCCCGGCGACAGCCTCGCCGGGGCGGCCGCGGCGGGCTGGCCGTTCGGCCCGCGCACACCTGCGCTCGCGGCGTCGTCGGTGTGCCTGTACTGGGCGGGCATGGCGCTCAACGACTACGCCGACCGGGCGGTGGACGCGGTGGAACGCCCCGGGCGGCCGATCCCGTCCGGCCGGGTCAGGCCGCAGCTCGCACTTGGCCTGGCGGCTGGCCTGACCGGATGCGGCGTCGTGATCGCGGGCGCCGCGGGCGGCAGGCCCGCCGTCGCTGTCGCGCTTCCGCTCGCGGGCACCATCTGGGCTTACGATCTCGGGCTGAAGTCGACGCCGGCCGGCCCGCTGGCCATGGCCGCGGCGCGGGTTCTTGACGTGTTGCTTGGCGCCGGAGCACAGCGGCTGCGCCCCGCGGTGCCGATCGCGTCCTTGATCGGCGCGCACACCCTGGCCATCACGTTGCTCAGCCGAGGCGAAGTGACGGGGACCGTTCGCCGGCTGCCCCTGGCAACACTGGGGATCACCACGCTGGTCGCCGGCTGCTCCGGTGCCGCCCGATGCTCCGCAGCTACCCGATGCCCGCCCGCCGCTGCCGCCCCGCGGTGGCACCGGCTCGTCACTCGCAGCCTGCTCGGCACGTACCTGGCGACGTTCGGCACGGCACAGCTCGCCGCCGCCCGTGACCCGGCGGCACCCATGGTGCGGCGCGCGGTGAGCACGGGAATCCTGGCTTTGCTGCCGCTGCAGGCCGCGCTGGCCGGACGGGCCGGCGCGCCCCGCACTGCCGCGGCCATCGCCGCCGCGTTCCCCGTGAGCAGGCGGCTGGCGAGGAAGGTGTCGCCGACATGACGCAGCCGCCCGGGCCACCAGGCTCAGCTTCGATCACCAGGACGCCCGCCATGCGTATCTTCGACCCGCATATTCATATGACCTCACGTACGACCGACGACTATGCCGCGATGCGGGCGGCAGGTGTGATCGCGCTTGTCGAGCCGGCCTTCTGGCTCGGTCAGCCGCGGACGGCCGTGCAGACGTTCGTCGACTACTTCGATGGCCTGATCGGCTGGGAGCCTTTCCGTGCCGCGCAATTCGGCATCCGCCATCACTGCACGATCGCGCTGAACCCCAAAGAAGCCAACGACCCGCGCTGCGCGGGTGTGCTCGACGTTATTCCTCGCTACCTGGCCAAGGATGGCGTCGCCGCGGTCGGCGAGATCGGCTACGACTCGGTGACCCCGGCGGAGGACCAGGCGTTCGCCGCACAGCTCGAGCTCGCGATCGCGGCCGGGCTTCCCGCCCTCGTCCACACCCCGCACCGGGACAAGGCCGCCGGCACGCGGCGATCGCTGGCGGTCGTCCGCGAATCCGGCATCGAGCCCGCGTGGGTGGTGCTTGACCACCTGAACGAAGTGACCGTCGAACTGGTCCTGAGTTCCGGCTGCTGGCTCGGTTTCTCCATCTACCCGGACACCAAGATGGACCCCAGCCGGATGGTGGCCATCCTGAAGAGCTACGGCACCGGGCGGATGCTGGTGAACTCGGCTGCGGACTGGGGAAAAAGCGATCCGCTTGCCACCCGCAGGACCGGCGAGGCGATGCTCGCGGCTGGTTTGAGCGAAGACGACGTCGATCAGGTGCTGTGGCGAAACCCGGTGGCGTTCTACGGCCAGAGCGGCCGGCTCGACCTGAGCGACGCCGAGGTCGACCTCACGGCGACATTCGAGGAGAACTCGATCCTCCGCGGCACGGCCGCCGCTACTTCCAGATAACCCCCGCCGGTCAGAGATCGATCCGCGCGCCCGTGACCGACAGCCAGGTGTCGAGCCCGAGCACGGCCTCCAGGAGCAGCCGGGTTATGTCCACGCTCACCGCGGGGACCGGACGGTTCAGCAGCGTACGGGTGCGCTCGGCGTCGAGCAGGTCGAGCACGGGCGAGATGCCGTCGCTCAGCAGTTTGCCAAGCTCGTCCCGCAACGTCAGCTCATAGCCCGGATCCTGGGTAGCCGGGTAGGGGCTCTTCCTGCGCGACCGGATGGATTCGGGGAGCAGATCGCTGACGGCGGCCCGCAGCAGGCTCTTCTCCCGCCCGTCGAAGGCCTTGAACGACCACGGCGTGTTGAACAGGTACTGGACGAGCCGGTGGTCGCAGAACGGCACCCGGATCTCAACCCCGTTGGCCATGCTCATCCGCTCAGGCCCTTCGAGGTCCTGGAGCAGGTCGCGGGTCAGGCACAGGTAGTTGACCGCCCGCTGGCGGCGCTCAGTCTGGGACGCGCCGCCGGTGTGCGGCACCTCGGCCAGCGCCGCTGCGTAGCAGTCCCGCTGGTAGCCCTGGATGTCAAGCACGGCCAGGAAGTCATCGCTGAACAGGCTCGATCCGCCCGGGGCCAGCTGTGCCGACAGCCAGATGGGGATGTCGGCAAGCCAGGGGAACGTGTCCGCATCGGCTGCCTGGAACCAGTTGGAGCCGCCGAAGACCGAGTCGGCGCCCTGCCCGGAAAGCGCCACGGTGAAGTGCGGCCTGATCGCGGCGCACATCAGGTACAGCGAGGTGAACTTGTCGCCCCCCAACGGGGGCGAGTCGATGGCCCGCGCCACCGTGGCCCGGCTCGCGTGATCGATCAGGTCGGCCTGGGACAGCACGACTTCCGTGTGCTCGGCACCCACATGCGCCGCGAGCGCGCGCGCGAACGGGCTGTCCGCGGTGTCCCGCATCCCATCGGGGGTGAAGTTGTCCGCATAGCCGGCGAAGTCGAGTGCGAACGACCGCAGCGCGCCGCGCCCCTGCGCGGCGAGCCTGTGCGCCGCCAGCGCGGTGATCGCGCTGGAGTCCAGCCCTCCGGAAAGCAACGCGCACACGGGCACATCCGAGATCAGCTGCCGCTGCACGATGTCCTCGAGCAGCTCCCGTACGCTGGAGACCGTGGTCTCCAGGTCGTCGGTATGGGGGGCCGCCTCGAGCCGCCAGTACTGGCGCACCGTTAACCCTTCGCGGCGCAGCCGCAGCACCGACCCGGGCCGCAGATCGACTATCCCCTTGTAGATCGCACGCCCGGGAGTCCCGACGTAGGCGAGCACCTCGCGCAGCCCGTTCGCGTCCACGACGGGCTCGACCTCGAGGCTGGCCAGGATCGCCTTGGGCTCGGAGCCGAAAAGCAGGCCAGCTGGTGTCCGCGCGTAATAGAGCGGCCTTGTCCCCAGCTGGTCACGCACAAGCAGCAGTTCCTCGCGCGCCTGATCCCACACGGCCAAGGCGAAGCTGCCGTTCAGATGCTCCCCGACCGCCTCCCCCCACTCCAGATACGCGTGCAGCACCACCTCGGTATCCGACGCAGTGCGGAACCTGTGCCCCCGGCCGGCCAGCTCCGCGCGCAGCTCCCTGTGGTTGTACACCTCACCGTCGTAGGTGATCACTGCCACCGTCGCCCCGTCAGCCGCCGCCGTCATCGGCTGCCCGCCGCCCTCGATGTCGATCACCGCGAGGCGGCGGTGCCCAAGCGCCACATGCCACGACATCGTGGTCACCATCGCATCAAGCACATCCCGCCGCTGCCGCGCGTCACGCCGGTAATCCACCCAGCCGGTGATCCCAGACATTCAGACGTCACTCCTTACCGAACCCCGATCAGGCACGTCGGTCATACGCTACGGCTGCGGGCGATACGTCTCCTATACAGTTCTGGTCGCGGTGTCCGGTGCGAGCGGCACCCCTATGTGAACAGCGCCGTCAGCCTTGCTTCCAGGGCCGTGCAGCAGGCGACAGGACCTGCGGCGCGGAATTTTTCTTAACGGCGGTGCCAGGTGGCGCGAGCGTGCCAGGTGGCGCCGTCGTTAGGGATAAATATTGGCGCTTTCAGGGTCCTGTTTCCTCCCTGTGGGCGTCATGGGGGTTCGTGCTGCACAAGCTCGATCAGCACACCGGTGGGTCTGCGCAGGTACATGAACGCCACCCGCATGCCCGTGCGCGCGCCTTGACATGGCCTGGCGTCGACGGCGGAAAATCCGTTCCTTCGCAGCCGGTCAAGTTCGGCCTCGATGTCGTCCACCGCAAATGCGATATGGTACAGCCCGGGGCCGCTTCTGCTGAGCCTGCCGGTGACGGCGGAGTTCTCCCTTACCGGGGAGACGATCTCGATGGCGACACCGTCCGTCCCACCTGAATACTGCCAGAATTCACAGGCCACGCCATAAGAGTCGGCGACGCCTTGGCCGGCCTTGTCCATCCCCAATATCGCCATGAATGCCCCGGCCGCGCCCGGGTCGTCGGTCGCGAGCCCGACATGGTCGATGCCGAGTATCACCCGGATCACGCCCCCGGCACGCTCGCCGGCCGCCCGGTCATCTCGGTACCGTCATATCGGCGGCGAGCCCGATCAGATCGTCGACTGTCCGCACCGCATGGAACGAACGCAGGTCAAGCACCACGTCCAGCTGGCTCTCCAGTTGCGCGAGGACCTCGAGCGAGACCAGGCTGTTCCAGTCGTGTGCGGCGAGAACAGGTTCCTTACGCAGATCATCTACCGCTTCCTCGAGGACTTCGCTGAGGATCTCGAGTACGGTTGCGCCAACCGATACCTGGCTGCTCATTTCAAACGCCACTCCATTCACATATCTGGATATTCACATATTTTGATCCACGCGGGCATTTCAACGGTCGCATTAGTCAAATCGAGAGCGAACTCACCATCGCCCGCCACGGTAAAGCCCGCGCTCGTCCAGAAATCCGCTGCCACGGCGTTCGCTTGCGCGGGAACAAACCTTCCAGCGAGCAACTCCGCTCCGCTCGCATGCGCCTGCCGCGCAAGCGAGGCGACCGCCGCGAACTCGATACCGCGCCCAAGTACCCGGCAGCTGAGGACGAAATTGAGCACCCGCCACGCCCGCTCGCCCCGTTCAATCCAGATGGCGCCAGTGATCCCCTCCGGCCCGAAGCGATCGGACACCGAGATCGACTGGACAAGGTGCCCTGGATCGGTATTCATCACCGCCGTAGCGGCTTCATCGAAGCGTATTCCGGTCAAATTGAATTGATTAGTCCGCGCGGCCAGCTGCGCTACTCTGGCGATCGTGAAGCTTGTCGCAGACGCGATCTCTACCTCGATGTTAAGCGCACCGAGGTAGTCATTTGGGGTGACGAATCCCGCGGAGAACTCGGTGCGCTCGGCCCGCGCCTGGTAAAGGGCCGCGCGATGCCGGTCGGCGTCGGTCAGTGTCATGACGTCGAACCAGCCATGCCGCAGCAATGAACGAGCGAGGAATGCGGGGTCGCCATCGGCGGGGACGATGGCGACCTCAGGGAGCCTGCTGCTGACCTCAGCGCGCTCGAATGCCGAGTCGTCCATGAAGACGAACGACCTTACCGGCAGATTCAGCGACTCAGCGGCCGCGCGCAGGTTCTCGGCCTTGGCTGACCAGTTGACGGCCTTAAGTGCGAAGGAATCCGGACGCAACAGCATCTCTGGATGGCCAGCCAGGGTCTCCGCCACTAATTCTGCGTCATTCTTGCTCGCCAGCACGAGAATGACGCCCTGTTCGCTCAGGCGAAGGACGGCGCGTTGCAGCGCCAGATAGCAGTTTCCCGGATAAAGGCCGCCGAGCTGGATGCCGCCAGCGCCCACTTCGCCGACAACGCCTCCCCACAGGGTGTTGTCGAGATCGAGTGCGAGCACCTTGCGGGCTTGTCCCATCCTCGCCTGCACGGCCCTGCGGACCTGCTGGGCGAGGATCAGCAGCGCGCCGTCGGTGTAGGGCATGTCCGCGTAGCTGTACATCCGGTCGTCCCTGGCCGGGACGGGAGCGTCGGCGAGCAGACCCGCCAGGTCGACGGCCATGATCTGGCCGTGCTCCTCGGCGAGGCCGAGGAGCGCGGCGTTCAGCCGGTGCCACGCCCGCGCCAGGCGGGTTCTCGACCGCCAGCTGATGAAGCCGTCCCTGGCCTGCGCGGGCAGGGGGACGGTGTGCACGACAAACGTGGCGGATGCGCGCGCCAGGCTCGATTTCACCAGGCTGCGGAAATCCGCCAGCCGCGCCTCCAGATGACGTTCAAGCGCCTCGATCTCTGCTGAGTCCCAGTCGCGCGGTATGAAGTACGAATCACCGATCAGCGTGGTGACGATGTCCGGGTCACCGCGCACACTGATTTCCCCGGTTGCCAGGGTCATGTCGAATGTGCCGTAATCACGTGCTTCGACGGCGGGCAGTATTCCCCCGCCGATCAGGCAGGCGCGCAGCAAAGGCTCATAGGCGCCAATGGTGCAGGTGGCGGAGATCGCCACCCGCACGGTGGGCAGCGACGACGCGTCAAGCGGCGCCAGATCGGCCAGGATCAGGCCGGCCCGGCGCATCAGCCCAGGATCTGCACATTCAGCCAGTGCTCTGCGCATCCAGGGATCCGGCGCGCGCCGCTCGCTGACCGCCGAACGTAGCCCCTCAAGCAGCGTCTTCGCGGCACTCATTCCATGCCTTCGCCGTTGGATCAACAGTTAGATTCGTACCAGGCCGCAGTACCAGCGCATGCCGATCGACGTTCCGGTAAGTGCGACAAGATCACCCTGGGCGAGCTGGCCAGCTTCGAGCAGCTCACCGAGCGAGATAAGCTGATCGGCCGCCCCCATGTGGCCGTGCCGCATGGCGACGGCCGCGTTGGTGCGCTCCGCCGGTATGCCAAATGGCCGTGCGACGTCCCCGATGGTGCCGGGACTGTCATTGACGTAGAGGATGTGCGTCAGTTCCGCCCTGCTGATGCCCGCACGCCGGCATGCTCTGTCGATCACGTCGAACGACCTCGTGCTGAGCAGGTCGACGAATTCCCTGAGCTTTTTCGGGTTCTTGTCGAAATGCGCGTGCACACGCTCGTTTCCCCCGGGTGCCGTCGCGCTCGACCAGCCCGGCGGCGGGACCGGTGCCACCGCGCCACCGTAGTCGGTCCGGAACCAGTCGCACAGCTCAGGATCGGTGAACTGCTCGGTCGCGAGCCATCGCAGTTGTGGGTGGCCCCTGCGCAAGACCACAGCCACGGCGCCGTCGCTGTGCACGGAATCGTTCACGTTCATGCGGTTCCGGTGGAACTCGCTGACCCGGTTCACCGCGACGAACAGCACAGTGCTGATATCCGGCTGGACAGCGAGCACGCCCGCGACGAGGCCGAGGCCGGTCACACCTGACGCGCAGCCCTCGGTGAGCAGGAGCGTCTGCCGTTCCCGGATTTTCAGTTCCCTGGCGAGGGCAGCCGCGGAATCCCAGTGCGGATACTCCGGGATCTCCGACACCGCGGCGACGACAAGGTCCAGGTCATCGGGGGTCGTGCCGGTGCGGGTGAGCACGTCCTGGGCGGCCGCTGTGGCCAGCGCCGTCGCCGTGACATCGTCCGCAGCCCGGTGAAAGGTGTGGTATCCCCACCGCAGCACGCGTTCAGGATCGCTCACATAGGAGCGGGCGGCCTCGGCCACCTCCTGGCCAGCGCCGAACGCATACCCGAATCCACTGATACCGAACACCGGTTACTCCGGCTTCCGTGCGCCGGCGGGTCCCGCCCGGGTCTCGCGCGGGCCGAACTGCTCGCCGGCGAACCGCGCTATCTCCATCTCTCTGCCGCCGTCCCCGTTGGTCAGCAGGACGAAGCCGTCCCCGCTTCGGACCTTGCACATGGCCACGGCGAAATATCCGGAGAACTCTCCGACGGCTCCGAAATCGACGTCGCCCGCCGGGAAATCGACGATCGTCGACAGCCCGTAGAGGGTTCCCGGGGTGGGCGTCAGCATCTCGGCGGCCAGCGACGCCGTGATCAGGGCGGGCTGGCCGAGGTGCGCGCGCCTGATCTCAAGCTCCGCCTTCGCGAGGTCCCCGGCCGTGGTCCACAGCCCGCCCGCCGCGCTGGCCGGGTGGGCCGGGCCGAGTTCGGGTAGGGAAACGCCGAACGCGTCGTGACCGCGGGCGACCGGGCAGCCCGACGTCTCGTGGAATGACGGGTCGAAGCTGCTGCTTGCCATGCCAAGGGGCTCGAAGATCAGCTCCTGCATGAGCCGGGGGAACGCGGTGCCGGTGAGGTCGGTCATCAGTTGTTCGAGCACCAGGTAGTTGTTCACGTTCTTCTCGAACAGCTCACCCGGCGCGCACTTGGGCCGGACCGGGGGCGTCCGGGCCGGCGGCCGGCCCCGCAGCGCGTCGAGGACCGTCGGCATGGGTTCACCGTGACGGTACGGTTCATGGGCGGGTGTCGTGGCCAGGCCCGCCACGTTGGCGAGCAGGTGACGGGTGGTGATGGGTGGTCGCGCGGTACCGGGCAGCCGGCCGGAAACGAGGTAGGAGTTGACGTCCTCATCGAGGTCGAGCCGGCCCTCGGCCGCCAGCCGCAGCGCGCCGAGCGCGGTGATCTGCTTGCTGACCGACGCCACCCGGAACAGGGTGCCCGGAGTCACCGGATCGGGGGCCCGGGCGTCGAGGTGGCCGTGCGCGTGCACGGAGACGTGCTCGCCGTCGCGGAATATCGCTACGCTCGCGCCCGGCACGTGGTGCCGTTCCATCATGGCCAGCGGTGACGGAACCGGTGCCTGCAGCGTGGCGGCCACCCGGCGGCGGTTTGACGCGGCGGCTGCGGTGTTTTCGCCTGCCTCGCCTGTTTCACCCGGTTCACCTGCCTCGCGGCATGCGTCCACCAGACCGGTGAGCTCGGCGACGTAGTCCGCCACGAGCCGGCCGGCCGTCGCCCCATCATGGATGGCCACGGAGTACGTCCATGTCAGTTGTATCCGCGTCGCCTCGAGCACCGCCTCTACCTCGAGCAGGTGCTCGCGAGCCGCCGCGGGATCGCGGACCGCGGCGATGCGCTCCACGGTGAACGGGTGCGCGCTTTCGGCTGGCATGGCGCCCGCTGGCCACGCAGCCCGGCCGTCGATGGACCCGAACCTGACCTGAGGGGCCGGCAATCGCGCTATCGCCTCGGCGAGGTCGGGGTCGGCAGGCAGGTAGCGGAGCAGGCCATAGCCGAGGCCCTCGTCGGGAACCGCCCGCACCTGCTCCCTGACCGATCTCAGCACCGCACGCGCCGCCAGGCGTGGCGGCACCCACACGGCCAGTGGGAAGCGGTGAGCGAAGGGGCCGGCGACACGGGAGAGGTCGATGTCGTCGAACCTGGCCCGCTGCGGCCGGCCTTCGACGTCGACGAGGAGCCTGTCCGCACCTGTCCAGCGGGCGAGCACGGCGGCGAGCGCCGCGAGCAGGACCTCCTGCGGCCGGCGCTGCTTGAGCAGGCCCGCGGTGAGCACCGCGGGGAGGGTCAGCGAGAGCTTGCGCTCACTGGCGACCGTGTTCGCGCCATCCGCATGGTCGGTGGGCAGCGGCGGGTGCGGCGCCCGGCTCAGCCAGTAATGCGCCTGGCCGGTGAGCTCGGCGGATGCGGCCCACTCGGCGAGGCGGCCCGCCCACACGCGGAACGAGGCCGTCGGCGCGGGCAGCGCCGCGTCCAGCCCGGCGGCGAGCTGATCGTAGGCGATCTGGAGGTCCGCGAGAAGCACGGGCCAGGATGCCCTGTCCACGACGACCTCATGGGCGGCAATGATCAGCTGCGCGGGCCTGGCGGCCCCGCCCCGGACCAGCACGGCGCAGATGACCGGGCCGGCCGCCAGATCAAGGCGCCCGCCCGCCTCGGCCGCCGCCTCGTCCACCGCGACGGCGAGCTTGTCGTCCGCGCACGCGCCCACGTCCACCTGGATGAGCGCTACGGCGGAGCCGGCCGCGGCACCAGCCGCGCGGCGGCCCCGGCCGCCGGATACCACCGTCCGCGGGCGAATCGCCTCCTGCCCGGCCACTGCTGCGCGCAGCGCCCCCGCGATCGCCCGGGCGTCCACGTCGGCCGCCACGAGCAGCCTAACCTGCTGGTGATCAGGCACACGCCCGGCGAGCCTGGCCACCACCCGCTGGAAGGGCGTCAGCCGCAGATCGCCGCTGCCATCACCTCGGCCGCCTGGCTGCCCGAGCGCGCTGTCGACGGCATCGGCGAGCTCGGCGATCGATCCGTGCTGGTAGAGCATGCGCAGCGTCAGCGGCAGGCCGATCTCGCGCGCCTGCGACATCGCGCGAAGCACCATCATCGAATCGCCGCCGAGGTCGAAGAACCTGTCGTCCGCGCCGACTCGTCCAACGCCAAGCACATGCGACCAGATACCCGCAAGCTGCCGCTCGGTTTCTGTTCGCAGCGGGACATACTCACGGCCTGACCACAGCGAGGCGCGGTCAGGCGCTGGCAGCGCGCGCTTGTCGAGCTTGCCGTTGACGGTCAGCGGTATCGTCTCGATCGGTACGAACGCGGCAGGCACCATATAGTCGGGCAGCCGCTCCGCGCAGTGCGCCGCGAGTTCCGCGGCCGCAGGGAAATCTTCCGTGGCACCGGCCGTGACGGGGACGCAGTAGGCCACCAGCTTCACGCCGGCCGGGTTGTCACCGCGGGCGGCAACCACGGCCGCCCGAATGCCCGGGTGCCCGACAAGCACGGCCTGAATCTCACCCGGTTCGATCCGGTAACCACGCACCTTGATCTGATCGTCGATACGGCCGAGGAAGTCGAGGTTGCCATCCGGCCGCCGCCGCACCAGATCGCCGGTGCGGTAGTACCTGGAGCCCGCCGGGCCATAGGGGTCAGGGACGAACTGCCCGGCGGTCAGGGCCGGGCGGTTGACGTAGCCGCGGGCCACCCCGGGACCGGACGCGCACAGCTCACCAGGCACGCCAGCCGGTACCGGGTAGCCGAGCGCGTCAAGGACGTACACCCGCATGTCGTCGACCGGCCGGCCGATCGGGATGCCGGCGCCGGTGAGATCAGCGGCGCTGAGGGTGTGGTAGGTGACATGCACAGTGGCCTCGGTCGGCCCGTACCCCTGGGCGAGCACGGCGCGCTGGATGCCCTGGCTGGCCACCCATTCCGCAAGGTCAGAGGCTTCCAGCCGATCGCCGCCGAACATCACGCCGCGCAGGGCCAGCCTGGACAGCCGCGCGTCGTCGCCGCCCGCCGCCGCGATCAGCGCCCGGAACGCGACGGGCGACAGGCACAGCGCCGTCACTTGCTGCTCCTCCAGCAGGCTGAGCAGCTCATCCGGCGACTGGCCCGTCTGCGGGGGTACCACCACCACGGCCGCGCCGTGCAGCAACGCCCCCCACATTTCCCACACCGACACGTCGAACGCATAGGAGTGCAGCAGCGCCCACACCTGGTCCGCGGCGAATTCGGCCCGGCCGGCCACGGCGGTGAACAACCGCAGCACGTTGGCGTGAGTGACCCCGACGCCCTTCGGATGGCCCGTCGACCCGGACGTGTAGATCACGTACGCGAGGTTGCCAGGCCCGGCCGCCGCGACCGGGTCCGTGCCCGGCGGCTCCGCGATCGCGGCTTCGTCGGAGTCCAGGACGACCAGTGTGCCGTCGAAACAGGCCGCAAGCGCGGCGGCGTGCTCGCTACGGGTCACGACCACTGAAGCGGCGGTGTCGCTGAGCACGAAGCGCAGCCGCTGCGCCGGGGACGACGGCGGCAGCGGGACGTATGCCGCACCGGCCTTGAGCACGCCGAGCAGGGCGGGTACCACGTCGAGTCCCTGGTCGAGACACACCCCGACCAGGGACTCCGGCCCGATGCCGAGACGCCTCAGGCGGTCGGCGATCCGGTTGGCGCGCGCATTCACCTCGGCGTAGGTGAGCCTGTCCCTGCCGAACACCACGGCTGTCGCGCCCGGCGCCGCGGCGGCGCGCTCTTCGAACGCCTCGTGCAGACATCGGGTTACGGCCCGGCCGCCCGTGCCGCCGCACACCGCGGCCAGCTGCTCCCGCTCGCCCACGGCCAGGCAGGCTGCCCTGGCGTCACCGTACGCATCGGCCGCCATCGCCTCGAGCACCGCACGGTACATGCCCGCGAGCCGCTCGGCGTTCGCCCGGCTGATCATGTGGGTGTTGGAGCGCAGCAGAAGGTAGCGGGGGGTGCACGGCACGCCGAGCGCGAACTCGGTGGAGTCGTCGCCCTCGGTGGCATCCACCTCGATGAGGCCAGCGTCGACTTGATGGAAGTCCTGGTAGGTGAACAGCACGTCGATGAGCCGCCCGCCGCCGCCCATCTCGCGCACCATGGCCGGCATCGGGAAGCGGCAGTGCGGCAATAGCTCGACCTCGCGTGCGAAGGTGCGCCTCACCAGCTCAAGCCAGGTGCCTGGCGCACCGTCGAAGGCGAAAGGCACCGTGTTGAGGTGCATGCCGTAGACCCTGTCCGCGCCTTGCATCTCCGGCCGGGCTTCGCACACAAGCCCGCTCGAGAAGATGGGCTCGGGGGTGAGCATGCTCATCACCTTGAGATGGGCGGCGTGCAGGACGCTCTTCAGCGAGGCCCTGGCCTGGCTGGCCAGCCTCCGCAGGCCCTCGGCGAGGTCGGCATGACCGACGGCAACGCGGTAGTCCTCGCGTGGGGTGGCCGGGTCGTCTCCCCAGTCGGCCGGCAACGTCAGCTTCGGGTAGGAACCCACAATCTTCTGCCAGTGGCCGCGGTCCTCCTGGGCCGCGAGTGACCGCAGCTCCGCGGCCACGAAGTCCGCGTACCGTACGGCCGGGGCTTCGTAGGGCGCGGGCTCGCGCCCATCGCGCAGCCGCTGGTAGCAGTCAAGGAGCTCCATCAGCAGCGAGTGGAAACTCCACCCGTCTGTGATCGCGTGCAGCTGGGTGAACGACAGCCGCCACGCACGCTCGCTCTGCACCAGCGCGGTCATGCGCTGCAAGGGCGGCCTGCTCAGGTCGAACAGCGTCTCGCGCTCGCGGCGATTGAACCGCCGCAGGGCCAGTCCCTGCCCGGTTTCGTCCAGGTCACGCAGATCGAGCATCGCCACGGGAACCTCGGCCGTGGCGTGCACGAGCTGCATCGGCACCGAATAGCCGGTCAGCTCGATCGAGGTCCGCAGCATCTCGTGCCGCGCCGCGACCACGGCGGCGGCATCCTTGAGCGCGAGCAGTGAGAACGGCCGGTCGTCACGGACCTGAAACGACGTGGTGTTGTGGTAGTTGTTCAGGTTCCGGTCCGCCAGCATCTCTATCACCATGCCGCGCTGAACCTGCGACAGTGGGTAAGCGTCGACGAGGCCGCCGGGGAGCCGCGCCCGGTCCTCCGCCGGGATCAGGTCGAACGGCGCGACCAAAGCCGCGCCGGCCGCGGGCTCGGTGCGTGCGGACACCGCGAGCGCGAGCTCCGCGATCGTGCGGTGGGCGAAGACGTCGCGCACGCCGATGTCGAGCCCGCCCGCCCGCAAGGCACCCACCAGTGCGACCGCGCGGATGGAGTGCCCGCCGAGCTCGAAGAAGCTGTCGTGCACGCCGATGCGGTCCAGGCCGAGCACATCGCGCCACGCCTGGGCGATGCGTTCCTCCAGCGGATCGCGCGGGACCACGAGCTCACGTCCGGCGGCAAGAGCCTGATCCGGTGCGGGCAGCGCGCGCCGGTCCACCTTGCCGTTGGAGTTCAGCGGAATGCGGTCAAGCGGAACGAAGGCGGCGGGGATCATGTAGCTGGGCAGGCGCTGTGCGCAGTGCCTGGCGAGCTCCTCGGCCGGAGGCAACTGGCCGCGGGCGGGCACGCAATAGGCGGCCAGCTGATGGCCCACGGCCAGCGATCCGCCGACGGCGACCACCACGGCATCGCGCACATCCGGATGGTCAAGCAAGGTGGCGCGGATCTCGCCGGGTTCGATGCGGTAACCGTGCACCTTCACCTGGTCATCGATGCGGCCGGCGAAACTGATCGCGCCGTCCGGGCGCACCCGTGCCCGGTCGCCGCTTCGGTACAGCCTGGCCCCGCGGGGGCCGAAGGGGTCGGGCAGGAAACGCTCGGCGGTGGCCTCGGGCCGGCCCGCATATCCGCGGGCGACACCGGTCCCGCCGACGTACAGTTCGCCGATCACGCCGACAGGGACGGGTTGCATCAGGGCGTCAAGCACGTACATGGTCATTCCGGGCAACGGCCTGCCGATCGGCACGGTCTTTGCGGGCACCGGCCCGGTGACAGGGAATGTAGAGGTGCCGACCGACGCTTCCGTGGGCCCGTACTCGTTGATCAGGCGCCCGGGTCCGAGGAGCCGCCGCCAGTGGCCTGCGGCCGGTCCGGACAGGGCCTCGCCCGCGACCACGATCACCGCGGCCAGCCCCGCCGCCTGCTCGTCGTCAAGCTGGCCGGCCAGCACGTCCAGGTGGCCGGGGGTCAGCTTGATGAAGCTGAACGGTCCGTGCGCCGCCAGTGACCGGCCGAGGTCGGCGACGTCGAGGCCGGGCGGGAGCAGCCGCACCGGCTGCCCGGTCACCAGCGGCGCCCAGAGGCTGGGCACGACAAGGTCGAACGCGACGGAGGAGAACAGCGGTGCGCCGGTGGTACCGCGGGCGGCCAGTTCCTCCGCGGCCCAGCGCACATGGTTGCCGAGGCTGCGGTGGGTTATCTGCACTCCCTTGGGCCGCCCGGTCGACCCCGAGGTGAAGATCACGTAGGCGAGGCGGTCCAGATCCGCGGGGACGCCCGGCGGGGTGACGGGCAGCCCGGAGATCGGCTCCGTGGTGGCATCCACAACGGTGACGCCGAGGCCATCGTCGATCAGGTGCGCGTAGCGTGGCTCGGTCACCGCCAGCCGCGCACCGGCGTCCGCGAGCATCGAGGCCACCCGATGTACAGGGAACGACGGATCCACAGGGACGTAGGCACCACCGGCTTTCCACACCCCGAGCAGGCACGCGATCAGATCGGGCCCACGGTCAAGCAGCACCCCGACGGCCGACTCCGGGCCTGCTCCCAGGCCGCGCAGGCGATGCGCGAACTGATTGGCCCTGGCATCGAGCTGCGCATACGTCAAGGACCCGCCCTCGAACTGCACCGCCGGCGCGCCGGGCGACGCCGCGGCCCGCTGCTCGAACAACTCGAGCACACTCAGGCTCACCGGCCGTGTGGCCGTGTCGTTCCAGTCCACGAGCAGCCGGTCGCGCTCACCTGGCGGCAGGTACGTGGTCCCGGCATCACCGTCCGGATCGGCCGCGATCGCCGCGAGCACCGCACGGTACATGCCGGCCAGCCGGCCCATACCCGCCGCACTGACCACCTGCGCATTGGCTGTGAACAGCAGGTGCCCGGCCAGCACCTGGACGGCGAGCCCAAACTCGGTCGGGCTGTCGTCGATGACGGCGCCGAGGTCCACCAGACCCGTGTCGACCTGGTGGAAGTCAAGGTAGTTGAAGCGCACATCGATGAGCCTGTCCCCGCCCATCTCCCGCTGGATCTCCGGCATCGGGAACCTGCGGTGCGCCCACATCTCGGTCTCCTGGGCGAATACCCGCTCGACAAGCTCCCGCCAGGTCCGTGCACCCCGCACGAACACCAGGGGCAGCGTATTGAGATACAGGCCGCACACCCGATCGGCTCCGGGTGCCTCCAGCCGGCCATGGCACACCAGCCCGGTGAAGAACGCCGGCTCGTCGGTGAGCATGCTCATCACCTTCAGATGCGCGGCAAGCAGCACGCTCTTTACCGGGACACCGAGCTCGCCCGCCAGTGCCCGCAGTCCGTCGTCCACCTCGTGCAGCGGCACCCGGGCCCGGTGCATCGCGCGCGGGCCGTCCGGGCCGTCCCCGAGGTCGGCGGGCAGCGAGAGTTTCGCACCCGACGACACGATCGACCGCCAGTACGCTCGCTCGTCCGCCGAGGCGAGCGAGTCAAGCTCGCTGGCGATGAAATCGGCGTACCTGACCGCGGGCAGTTCCACCGGCTCGGGCTCGAGGCCAGCCCGCATTCGCCGGTAGCCGTCGAGTATCTCCATCAACAGCGAGTGGTAGCTCCAGCCCTCGAGAACCGCGTGACATTCGGTAATCGAGATCCACCAGATGTTGTCGTCGCAGATGTGCGCCGAAACGCGGACGAGTGGCGGCGTGGCCAGATCGAACAAGGTGGCCCGCTCGGCCGCGACGAACGCACGCAGCGCATGATCTTGCTCCGGGCCGGTCAGCTTGCGCAGATCCGCGACGGGAACCGACACGCCGGCTGCCGCGTGCACCAGTTGCATCGGCACCGAGTACCCGGTCAGGTCGATGGACGTGCGCAGCGCCTCGTGCCTCGACACGACGTGGCTGACGGCTCGCTCGAGGGCCCGCGGCGACAGCGGCATGTCATCGCGGATCCGGAACGACGTGGTGTTGTGGTAGAGGTTCAGGCCGCTGTCGAGCAGCATCTCCACGACCATGCCGGTCTGCAGCTGCGAGAGCGGATACGCGTCCACCACACCAGTTGGCAGCCTGGCCCGGTCCTGCGGTGACACCAAGCCGAACGGCGGCACCAGGCTCAGCAGCTGTGCGGGCGCGTGCCCACTGGTGGCGATCTTAGCCAGCCCGGCCAGTTCGGCCACGGTGCGGTGCTTGAAGAGGTCCGCCACGGTGACGTCCAGGCCAGCGTCCCGCATCCCTCCGGCCAGCACGACCGCCTTGATCGAATCGCCGCCGAGGTCAAAGAAGTTGTCGTGCCTGCCGACCTGTGCCACGCCGAGCACGTCGCGCCAGACGGACGCGACAAGCTGTTCCGCCGGCGTACCTGGCGGCAGGTATTCCGGCACGGATGCGATGGCCACCTGGTCAGGTGCGGGAAGCGCACGGCGGTCCACCTTGCCGTTGGCGGTCAGCGGGATCCTGTCCAGGAATACGAACACGGCAGGCACCATGAAGTCCGGCAGCGATTCCGCCAGCGTGGCACGGAGTTCGCCGGGATCGGGAGCGCTGCCGGCGCCGGGCACGACATAGGCGACCAGATGGCGGCTACCCGGCGCATCCTCCTGCACGGCCACCGTGGCGTCGCGCAGCCGCGGGTCTGCCCGCAGCGCCGCCTGGATCTCACCGAGCTCGATGCGGTAGCCGCGGATCTTGACCTGGTCATCGATCCGGCCGAGGAACTCCAGGGTGCCGTCCGCCCGGCGGAATGCCAGGTCACCGCTGCGGTACAGGCGCGAGCCTGGCGGGCCGACGGGATCGGGCACGAACCGCTCGGCCGTCAGCGCGGCGCGGTTCAGGTAGCCGCGGCCGACGCCCGCGCCGCCGACGCAGATCTCTGCGGGCACGCCGATCGGTGCCACATTGCCGAACCGGTCGAGCAGGACGATCCACAGGTCGCCCAGGGGTGCGCCGATCGGTGCTCCGGCCGCAGGGGCGAGGTCGCGCTCGGTCACCTGATGGTAGGTGACGTGAACCGTGGTCTCGGTGATCCCGTACATGTTGACGAGCGCTGGCCAGCGCAACCCGCGCCTGGCTGCCCAGGGCCGCAGTTCGGAGATCTCCAGCTTCTCCCCGCCGAAGATCACCACTCGCAGCGCGAGCCTGTCCACCCGGGCGTCGCCGTCTGCCGCCGCGCGGACCAGACGGTGGAATGCCGCGGGCGTCTGGTTGAGCACGGTCACCCGGTGTTCCAGCAGCAGGTTCAGGAAGTCGTCCGGAGACCTGGCGGTGTCGAAAGGCACCACGACCAGCCGGCCTCCGTACAGCAGCGCGCCCCACATCTCCCAGACGGAGAAGTCGAACGCGTAGGAATGGAACATGGTCCACACATCCGCGGCGCCGAACGCGAACTGTTCCCGCGTGGTGGCGAAGAGCCTCAGCACATTGCCGTGGGTTAGGCACATGCCTTTCGGCCGTCCGGTCGATCCCGATGTGTAGATCACGTAGATCAGGTTGTCCGGGCCGCAGACCGCGGGCGGGTCGGCGGCCGGCTGCCGGCCGATGGCCGCGGCATCGCGGTCGACCACCACCAGCGAGCCGTCGTATGCCAGTGCCACGAGCGTGGCGTGACGCTCCTGAGTGACGACGACCCTGGTCCCGGCGTCGGAGAGCATGAAGGCGAGCCGGTCGGCTGGATACGAGGGATCAAGCGGGAGGTAGGCTGCTCCGGCCTTGAGCACGGCGAGCAGGGCCACCACCAGATCGGCGCTGCGGTCCAGGGCCACCCCGACCAGGGCATCCGGGGTTATCCCCATGGCTCGCAGGTGGTGAGCGAGCTTGTTGGCCCGCGCGTTCAGCTCGGCGTAGGTGAGATGGACCTCGCCAAAGATCACCGCTGCCGCGTCAGGCGTGGCGCGGGCCTGCTCCTCGAAGGCCTCGGGCAGGCACTGCGGGCCGCGGCGGCCGCCCGGGGCCCGCTGCGGCGCTTGCCTGCCGGCGCCCGCGACCACGGCGAGCTCGGCGGTGCCGAGGATCTCCAGCGTCCCGGCCCTGGCCTGGGGAGCTGCGGTGGCGTGCGCCAGCAGCCGCTCCAGGTGCCCGGCCAACCGCTGCATCGCGGCGCGGTCGAACAGCGCGGTCGCATACTCCAGTTGCCCTCTCAAGCTGCCATCGAGGGATTCCTCGACCTGCAACGTGAGGTCGAACTTGGCGACCTGCCAGGGCGCCTCGAGCGACTCGACCCGCACGCCTGGCAGGTCCATCCCGGTCGCCTTCGGCTCGTGTGTGGTGAACGCGACGCGGAAAAGCGGGGTGCGCGAGCGGTCGCGCTCGGGTTCCATCTGGTCCACCAACCGGGCAAAAGGTGCGTCCTGGTGGTCGAACGCGTCAAGAACGGTGGCCCGGGTGCTCGCCAGCAGCCCGGCGAAGGTCGAGTCCCGGCTCCAGCGGGTCCGCATCACCAGGCTGTTGATGCCGTACCCGATCAGCCGCTGCAGCTCCGGCCTTTTCCGCTCGGAAGCCACCGTGCCGACTGCTATATCCGTCGATCCCGTGTAGCGGGCCAGCAGCGCCTGGAAGGCCGCAAGCAGCACGACGAATACCGTCACATCGTGACGCTTGGCCACTTCCCGCACCGCCGCGCTGAGCCCGGGCCGGAAGGTGACCGGCACCGCGGCGCCCTGCCAGCCTCTCACCTCCGGCCGCGGGCGGTCGGTCGCCAGCTCGCAGGGGATCAGGCCAGTGAGGTGATCAAGCCAGTAGCCAAGGTGCCGGTCCAGCTTTCCGGCATCGAATTGCGCCCGCTGGTAGGCCGCGTAGTCCGCATACTGGATCGCGGGCGGCGGCAGGGAATCTGGCCGCCCTGCCGCGATGGACACGTAGAGCGCGCTGAGCTCCTCTTCGAACACCCGCAGCGACCACGCGTCGCACGCGATGTGATGAAAGACCACCACCAGCAGGTTGTCGTCGTCGGCGATCCGCACCATGCGCACCCGGATCGGCCACTCCCTTGCGAGGTCGATCCCCTGGAGTGTCTCTTGCTCGGCGAGCTCCATCGCCCGGCGGTCCCGCTGCGCCGCGGGCACGCCGCGCAGATCGGTGACCGTGCGCCCAACGGGCTGCGGCGGGTCGATGACCTGGAGGGGCTCGGCGCCGACCACCGCATACCGGGTGCGAAGGATCTCATGACGGGCCACGACCGCGTCGATGGCCTGGGTCAAGGCCACGGTACTGAGCGCGCCGCGAAGCCGGAAGATCAGCGGAGCCAGGTATTCGGGGCTGTCCGGTGCCAGCCGGTTCAGAAACCACATCTGCTGCTGTCCGAACGAGAGCCGCAGCGGTGCGTTCCGGTCAGCTCGCGGGATGCGGGACCGGCGGCCGGCCAGGCGGCGCAGCAGTAATTCCTCCTCGCGCTCCGCGTCGAGCTCCTCCCGGCTCGCTTCGAGCTTGCCGATCGTCATGCCTGCGGCTCCTTCGCCTGCGCCGAACCTGCCATCACCTGCGCACCCGAGCTCTGCTCCAGCTCAGCCACGGCAAGGTCTTTCACCGCCTCGGAGAGCTGAGCGATTGTTGGCCGCTCGAAAATCAGCCGGACAGGAAGATCGAGATCGAAGTCTTCCTGCAGCTGCGCCATCAGCACGAGCGCGAGCCTGGAGGTCCCGCCGGTCTGGAAGAAGTTCTCCGTCACCCCCACCGCACGGCCGAGGAGCCCGGCCCAGATCTTCGCCATCCGGCGCTCCACCGCGCCCTGTGGCACGTCCGCGCGGGCACCAAGGGTGCGCAGGCTGGCGGCAGGGTCGGTGAGCACGGCATCGAGCAGCCGGATGAACTGGCCCGCCATCCGCGCGATCGTGGACCTGCCGAAAAGCGCGGTGGCGTACTCCAGGATCCCTGTGACGCCGCCGCCGTCGGCCGCCACGTGCAGGAACAGGGTCAGGTCCGTCTTCGCGACCCGCCAGGCTCCCTCGAGAGCGTCGAGATCGTCGGCGCCCGTGACGGTGACCCCTTCGTCCATGAAGTTGAACATGACCTGATACAGGGGTGTACGGGAGAGGTCGCGGGCGGGGCGCAGTTCTTCCACGACGCGCTCGAAGGGGAGATCTTGACACGCGAAGGCGCTCCGGCTGGTTTGCCACACCTGGCCGAGGGCGTACGAGAAGCTCTGGTCCGCGGCCAGCCTGCAGCGCAGGACGATCGAGTTGAGGAACGGGCCGACCAGGGCGGCGGTCTCTGGCCTGGTCCGGCCCGCCACGGGTGCCCCGACAGCTACATCCCATTGCCGGCTCCAGCGGGCCAGCAGGGTGGCGAAGGCGGTCAGGTACGTGGCGAACGGGGTAACACCTCGGCGCCGGCTCAGTTCGGCGACACCCTCGGCAGTCCGCACGGGCACACCGAACGTCAGGGCCGTGCCCCGCGGATCCCTGACAGCCGGCCTGGGCCGGTCTGTCGGCAGCTCGAGCGGCACGGCACCGTCAAGCTCCCGCCGCCAGAAACGCAGGTGCGGTTCGAGCACGCTGTCGGTCAGCCGCTGCCGCTGCCACACGGCGTAGTCGGCGTACTGAACGGGCAGCGGGGCCAGATCGGGTTCGCGTCCGCCGGCGAGGGCCGCGCACAGCTCCCTGATGTCGTCCCCGAGCACCACCGAGGACCGGCCGTCGGAAGCTATGTGGTGCACGGCAAGCACCAGCACGTGCTCCTGCCCTGGGGTGCGTACGAGCAGCGCGCGCCACACCGGCCCGCGGGCCAGGTCGAACCCTTGCTCCAATACCGAGCCGATGAGCCTGCTCAGTTCCCTGCGGTCGCCCGGTGAGTCGGCGATCGGCAGGGGTACCGGACCCGGCTCGTCTGCCACTTGCCGTGGTTCGCCCAAATTCCCCAGGTAGCGGGTACGCAGCAGCTCGTGCCGTGTGACCAGCGCTGTCAGGGCCGCGCGGACCGTCTCCGCCGTGAGGTCACACGGCAGGCGCACGAGCAGCGGGGTGACCCATTCTGGGTTCCCCGGCTGCATCTGGTCGAGGAACCACAATTGCTGCTGCTCGAAGGACAGGGGCAGCGGCGCGCCCCGTGCCACCCGCCGCATCGGGACCACCGGCTGCGCGGAATCGGCCACGAGCCGTGCCTGTGCCGCCAGGGTGGACGCGGTGAACAGGTCGGGGACCGCCAGCTCGCGGCCAGCGGCGGCGGCAAGCCGGCTCGCCAGCTTCGCCAGCAGCAACGAGGACCCGCCGAGCTGGAAGAAGTCATCGCGGGCGGCAAGGTCTTTGACGCCAAGCAGCTCCGCCCACACCTGGGCGACCATCCTCTCGGCCGGGGTAAGCGGCGGTGCGGCCGACCGGTCGGCCGCACCGCCGGGTTCCGGAGAGGGCAGCGCGGCCCTGTCCACCTTGCCGCTCGGCGTGAGCGGGAACGCGTCCATCGGAACGAAGATCGACGGAATGAGGGACGTCGGCAGCGTGCCACGCAGGAAGCCGCGCAGCTCTTCCGGCGGGATCTGGCCATTGCCGCTCGTGACGTACGCGACAAGCCGGGCGACACCGTCCGCGCCCGCGAACGCGGTCACCACGGCACCGCGCAGACCCGGGTGGACCGACAGCGCCGACTCCACCTCCGCGGGCTCGATGCGCACGCCATTGACCTTCACCTGGTGGTCGAGGCGGCCGACGTACTCGAGTGTGCCGTCGGCGTGCCATCGGACCCGGTCGCCCGTGCGGTACATCCGGGATCCTGGCGGCCCATGCGGATCAGGTACGAAGCGCTCCGCCGTCAGGCCAGGCAGTCCGTGATAGCCGCGGGCCAGCCCCACCCCCGCGACATGCAGTTCCCCCGGCACGCCGATCGGCACCAGCTTGCCCGCGGGGTCCAGGACGAGTATCCGCATGTTGGCGATCGGGCGGCCGATCGGCACCTGGCCGGTGAGCTGGCCCGGATCGACGGCATGGGCCGTGACGTCGATCGCGCACTCGGTCGGGCCGTATGTGTTCCACACCTGCACTGGCGTCCGCTTGTTCAGCCGCTGGCAGAGCTGGGCTTCGAGCGGTTCGCCGGCCGAGAAGAGCAGGCGCAGCGCGCCGCAGTCCGCCCAGCCATCCTCGTCGACCATCAGCCGCAGCAGCGAGGGCACCACTTGCAGGACCGTCACGCCGAAGCGGGCGACGCTGCGCACAAGCTCCGCTGGGTCGCGGTCGGCTCCTTCCGGTGCGAGCACCACGGCACCGCCACTGACGAGTGGCGCGAAGATCTCCCATCCTGCGGCGTCAAAGCTGATCGTGGTTTTGTGCAGGACACGGTCGGCGGCGCCAAGCGCGTGCTCACGCACCGTCCATCTGACACGGTTGGCGATCGCAGCATGACTGACCTGCACCCCCTTGGGCCGCCCGGTGGAGCCGGAGGTGTAGATCGTGTACGCGGTGTTCGCGGGGATCAGGCCGCTCAGGAGCGGGGTCTGCGGCACCGCCCGCGTCCGCGCCTTGAGTTCGTCGAGGAAGACCACCTGGGCGCCGGTCTCTCCGATCCGCTGCTGCGCCGCCCGATTGGTCACAAGGACACCGGCGCCGCTGTCTGCGAGCATCCACCGCAGCCGCTCCGTGGGGTGGCTGGGGTCGAGCGGCACGTATGCCGCACCCGCCTTCCACACCGCAAGCAGCGTGACGATCAGGTCCAGGCCACGTGGGAGGCAGATGCCCACCAGGGACTCTGGACCGGCCGCGGCCTCTCGGAGAAGGTGGGCGAGCCGATTGGACTGTGCGTCGAGAGCGGCGTAGCCGACCTGCCCATGGCCGTCGATGACGGCGGGGGCATCCGGGGTGCGCGCGGCCTGGTCGGCGAACAAGTCGGGCAGCAGACGAACGTCCATGATTGCTCCTCAGACCGCCTGGTTCTGATCCATTCGCCGGCGCAGGCTCAGCGGCCGCATATCGGCCCACACCTCGCCGATATGCGCCAGGCAATTTTCTTTGGAGCCTCGTGTGCCGTCACTTCGCCAGCCTGCGGGTAATTCACGACCCGCCAGCCAGATCGAGTACTGTTCTTCATCGTTGAGCACGACCAGGTAGGTGTCGCCGCTCTGCTCGTCAGGCACCCGCTCGCTCCTTTCCGATCAGGTTGATCTGAGCCCGGTGGCGCCACTCTCAGCCGGGAATGACCACATCCGCTATACGATCTTTCTCGTGCTTAACGGCCTTCTCCGCGAGCAGCTGAGATCGGGGCTCCAGCCAGCCAGCATGTTTGCTAGTGTCTCGGCACGCCATACCGCGCCCGGGCAGCCTTATCGTGCTTGCGCCGCCTATATTCGGGCTATATCAATCATTAACCACCGGCGCCGAACATAAGCAACTGCCCGAGTTCCGCTTCGTCCAGCATAGGAACCTCGGCGATCCGCGCGCCAGGATCGTCGGCGGCGATACCAGTCAGCCGCGCGTAGTGGCAGGCGAGGCGTTCGATGGTGGCCGCGTCGAAGAGGTCGGTGCTATAGCGGAACACCGCCGCCATGCCTCCGGCCCGCTGTCTCAGCTCCACAGAGAGATCGAACTGGCCCTCCATTTGAGGAATGTCGAGCTGTGTAAGGCGCAGTCCCGCGTACTCGATTTCCGCGCCCTCGGTCGCCGCGGGTAACAGCTTGGAAAGCGGAACGAGGGGGCTCGCCTCAATCATAGTGAACGTAATCTGGAACAGCGGGCTACGGTCCGCACGGCGCGGCAATTCCAGATCACGGACAAGCACGGGGAACGGGTAGCGTGCCTGCCGCATCCCGTTCGCGACACTCTCCTGCGCCGCGCGGGCCGCGGTGGCGAACGTCGGATCCCTGCCGAACCGCGACCGCACCACGATGGGGTTGACGAGGTAGCCGACGAGTTCCCGTAACCCGCGGCCGCGGCGCGTCGTGGCCGAGCAGCCGACGACAAGGTCGTCCTGGCCGGTGTGGCGGTAGAGCAGGGACATGAACACGCCAAGCAGGAAGCAGAAGGGGCCCACGCCGATCGATGCGGCTGCGGCCCGGACGCGCGATGCCGTGCCGTCGGCCAGCGCGATCTTGCAGGTGGCACCCTCGAACGTCTGGCGAGTCGGCCTGGGCCGGTCCGTGGGCAGTTCCGCGGGGACCGCGCCCGCGCAGGCATCGCGCCAGAATGCGGCCAGCCTGGGGCGCTCGGGTGAGGCAAGCAGCTGGCGCTCCTGCTCGACGTAACCGTCATAGCTCTGCGCCGGCCGGCGATCCCCGCCACCCTGATACTCGTCGAGAAGGTCGCCGAGCAACAGCCATTGGGATGTCGCATCGGTGGCGATGTGATGCGCCACCAGCACGAGAAAGGCCTCCGCGGTAGCGCGCCTGAACAAGATCATCCGCCAGGGCACCTCACCGTCGGCGAGGCGGAACGGCGTGCGGCCCGCCGCTTCGATCGCCTCGTGCACGCGGTCCCATCCAGCGGGCTCGCGAACCTCGAGGCGGATCACGGCGGGGTCCCGCACCAATCGCCGCGGTTCGCCGTCTACTTCCGTGAACACCGATCGGACAAGGTCGTGCCGCTCGGCGATGGCGCGTACCGCGCGGTTCAGCCGCGGCAGGTCCAGATCCCCGCGGATCCGGACCGCGGTGACCACGTTGTAGGCGGCGCTGCCCGGCGCCAGCCGGTGCAGGAACCAGAACGCCTCCTGCCCGGCCGACAGGAGCCGGCCCCCGCTCAACGGCTGCCGGCCAGTTCGGTGCCGAGATAGCCAGCCAGCGCGTTGATCGTCGGGTGGTCCCAAGTGATCGTCGGCGCGAGCACGCAGTCGAACCGGTCTTCCACGTCGCCGCAGAGGGTCAGCGAGTACACCGAGTCGAGGCCGAGCTGGACGAAAAGGGCGTCTGGATCCACCTCGTCCGCGGGCCGTTCCAGGTAGTACGCCGCGCGCTCGATCAGCCAGCGGCGAATGGCGTCGGTCGAGGTGTCTGGCATCAGCCTGTTCCCCTTAGCTCGGGTGCCCTGGCTAGGGACCGGTTGGCGAGGTCGAATGCGTGCCCGGTGTCGTGCCGGGCCTGCAGTTCCGCGTAGATTTTCTGGTCAAGCCCCGCGGGCAGCGGGCGCTGCTCGCGGCCGAGCCGGCCGGCGAGCCGCCACAGCGCCGCGGTGACCCAGGCTGGATCGGCGAGGAACGGGTCGCCGCCCCCGCCGGTCCGAAAGACACCGAGGCAGGCGGCGGCCGCAAGCGCTGTCGTGTACCGGTCGGCAAGATCGAAGCTCCACGGCCCGGCCACGACCGTGCGATCGCGCCCAAGCAGTGCCAGGCAGTGATCCTTGAGACGCATCAGCTCCGCGACGAACTCCTCGCACAGCGCCCGCAGCGCCGGTTCTCCGGCTGTCTGCGCCAGGCTCCCGGGCAGCACCGCGGTGACGCTGTCCTCGCCCCTGCTTGTCAGCTCCAGGCTGCCGTAGTCCAGGTCGGGAAGGGAATCGCCGAACCTGAACAGCGCGCTGGGCGGCTCGCCGGCGCTACGCCAGCTACGCTGCGCGAGCCTGGGCAGCTGCGGGATCATCGTCGCCTGGCAGACGGTCGCGTTGGCGTGGCCGAATGTCGCCACCGCCACGTCACGCATGGTCTTCTGGAACAGCGCGTGCGGCCCTTCCCGAAGATACGAGCGCGCGCCAAGCAGCACGGACAGGTCATACGCGGCCGCGTGCAGCGTCTTGGGCACGAGGTACTTGGCGGCCGCGGTGTAGACGCTCGTCTGTCCCGGCAGGACGTGCAGGGCGCGGGCGGTCACCGTCGCGAGGCAGTCGGAGATCAGAAGATCGAGGAACGCGTTGACAAGCACGGACCGGGCATGCGGGATCTCGGCCAGCGCCCGGCCGTACATGCGCCGCTCACGGGCAAAGCCCGTCGCGAGCCGCAGCTGCGTGTCGAGCCCGCCGATCGCCATCGCCGGTATGAGGCCTCGCGTGGTCTGGAATGCCCGCAGCACCGTCTCCATGCCCGCACCCGGCTCGCCGATCACGCAGTCCGCAGGCAGCGGGCAGTCGCGGAACTCCATCCCGCCAAGCAGGCAGCCTCGCATTCCCGTCGTCAGGAACCGCGGCAGCTGACTCCACCTATCACCAGGGATCGCCGCCGGATCAAGGAGGAGGTGCGAGTGGGCGCGGTTACCCGGCCTGTCGTCGGTCCGCGCGAACAGCACGATCGCACCCGCACGTGCCACGTTGTTCACGAGTTCCTTGCGGCCGTTCAGGACCAGGTCACCGCCGCGCGGCGAGGCCCGGAGCTCCGTGCGCGTGAAGTCGTTGCCATGGGCAAGTTCGTTGTACGCCGCCGCGGCCTTCCCGTGGCGTAGCAGCACATCGGCCATCCACTTGCGCTGCACGCTGTCACCGCAGGCCCATACCGGCGCTCCGGCGATGTAGCTGGTGACCCCGTACCCGAGTGCCAGGGTGGGATCTCGCCTGAAGACGGCGCGCAGGATCTGCGCCAGGGTGTCCACCTGCCGCAGCCTGCCGCCGAGCGCATGCGGCACGAACTCGGCGCCCAGACCGTACTCGTCGAGCGACTGCTCGCCCGGGGCGAGCAGTTCGGCCCGCTCGTCAGCGGCCAGGATCGCGTCCGCCGCGAACGGGTTGCCCGGATCCAGCGGGTCGCCAAGCCACGCCTCGATGCTGTCGATCGCCTCGAGCGGGGTCCGCGCGTCCGTCATCTGACGCCCTCCGCAAGCCGACAGGGCAGCGGTGAGAACAGCAGGCCCCGTTCGTACTGCTCGAGCAGTGGGCCGGCGAGGAGATCGAGGACGGCGTCCTGTTCCTGCCCCGCGGCCGGCCGGAGCAGCCTGGCCAGGCAGGCCCGCAGCCACAGGGCGCCCCGCCACAGGCCACCTTCTGCCGAGGTCCTGTTCCGCAGCCAGAACTGCAGGCACGCCGCGGCGGCGTAGCACGTCGCGTAGCGTTCCGCGAGCCCGAAGTCCTCGACGGGCACGTCACGCGCGGATGGCCGGTGGGCGGCCATCCGCGCGTGCAGGTCATCGGCGAACGCAAGCACCTGGCTGGCTTGCTCGGCCACCGCGGTGGGCGCCATACCGTCCTTGGCGAGCGCCCGTACTTCCTCGACGCACGCCGGCAGGCTCTGCACGATGCTGCATCCGGCCCGGGCGACGAGCGTCAGCCTGTCTCGTTCGAACCCCGGCAGCGGCTGCGTCAGGCCCGCCGCGCAAGCGACACCGGAGCTGTCGGCAAGACCGCTTTGGTATCCGCGGGCCAGGGCCGGAAACTGATTGATAAGCGCGTTGAGGTTGACGACCGTATTGCCGTCAAATATGGACACAATGCGGTGGTCGCGTTCCACTTTCTGGAACACGCCGTCGGCATAGGCTTCTGTCAGGTAGGCCCGCGCCCCAAGGAACTGCCCGAGTTCGCGAATCATCGCGTCCACCCGCGTCGGCACCCAGAACTTGACGATCGCCGAAATGACACTCATCTCGGCGGTAAGCGCATGGGTGCCCCGGGAGGTCAGGAGCGTTACGACCTCGGCCGTGAGCAGATCGGCATACGCCTCCGCAAGAGTGCGGTTCGCCTTGGGAAGATCGATCAGGGCCCGCCCGTATTGGCGATGTTCAAGGGCGAAACGCACGGCGATCCTGAGCGCCTGGTCAGCGGCGCCGAGTGAAAGGGCGGTGCACAGTGTCCGGGTGAGCTGGAGGCCTTTGAGCACGATTTCGAGCCCAGCGCCCGGCGCGCCGATCAGGGCCTCTCTCGCCACGGGCGCGCCGCTGAACCGTATGCCGCTGATATCGGCACCGCGGATTCCATGCGTCGCCATCGCGTGTGTACACCGATAGCTTTCGGCGGGTAACCGCCGTTTGTCGATCATCAGCAAACTGAAGCCCCTTGGGCCGCCCCCGCTGTCGGTGCGGGCGAGAACACATACCATATGCCCACGGCTCGCATTATTGATCAGCCATTTCTCACCGCTGACCGAGTAGCCTTCGCTGGTCGGCGAAGCAGAAAGCTCGCCGGCCAGCAGGTCGCTGCCATGTTCCCGCTCCGTCAGTCCCAGCGAGACTACTGCGCCGCCAATTATCTCCGCCCCGATCCGCCTCGCCTGGCCGCGTTCCGCGCCGACCCATGCGGCGACCGCGCCCAGATAAGTCTTGGTGTGCGCGATGACGACTGTGAGATCTCGCCGGGCGATCATCCGGACAAGCTGGAACAGACTCTCGTAACTATATGCGGCACCGCCGTATTCGGCTGGCACATAATAACTTGGCACGCCGAGAGTATCCAGCTCACGGCAGATCTCGTCGGGAAACTCCTCGCGCCGATCGAGCTCTGCGCACCGCGCGAAGGAGAAGGCCCGTGCTGGATCGGCTGGGTCGCCGAGCCGCTGATCGAAATCCTCGGCAAGAGCGTACGCGGAATAGCGCATCATTCTCGTGTTACCCGTCTGCCTTTTACGCCTGGGGGCTTCGCAGGCTCGCCGGCAGGCATCCCTCAGCCCGGTCGCCTCAATTTCGCCTGACCAGTTCGCGTTGGACGCCTCCGCGTCCCTGCTTTGAGCGGGCACGTGCTGGGGCCGCTGCCTTGCCTGCCACGATGTAACCAGGCGCTATACATGTCCTATAGCGGCCGGCGCGGGCCGTCGGGGCGCCCGCGCACTGCTGATGAAGATGGCAAACAGGCGGGCTATTGGGTGATCGAGTATTGAACCGATATAGCAGCCGCGCCGATTCTGGGTGAATCACCTGGCTGAGGCACCAGACACACCCTCAGCGGCCTCAATCCGCGCACGGACCCAAGAAGATCGGGAGACGAAAGTGGCCGGCTACGAAGGTCTTGTCGCGAGGCTCGCGCGGAACGCGGCGCGGACACCAGCCAAGCCCGCGGTGGTGTTCTGCCGGGGAAACGGCGATACGTACACCGAGGAATCATTGAGCTACGGCGAACTGGACCGGGCGGTGCGGGCGACCGCGGCGTGGCTGCGAACTCGCTGCCAAGCCGGTGACCGGGCACTGCTCCTCTACCCGCAGGGCCTGGAGTTTGTGACCGGCTTCCTCGGCTGCATGTTCGCGGGGATGACGCCCGTGGCCGCGCCGTTGCCGACCGCCTACAAGAGCCATTCCGACCGTGCGGCCGCGATCGGCAGGGACGCCCAGGCCTCGATCGTGCTCACCGACGTGGCGAGCCTGCCGGACATATCCGGCTGGCTGGGCGACAGCGGCCTGGCCGAAGTCATGTCAGCGGGCGCCGGGGCCCCGGGAATCGGCGGGGCCGCGGATGCCGCGGCCCAGCCGGCCGCGCCCGGCTGGGCACCGCCCGCGATCGACCCGCAGAGCCTGGCATTCCTGCAGTACACATCCGGCTCGACGAGCACACCCCGCGGCGTGATGGTGAGCCACCGTAACCTTGAACACAACCTCCGCTCGATGCAGACGACGCTCGGCTGGCACGACGAGTGGCGGTTTTGCAGCTGGCTGCCGATGTACCACGACATGGGGCTGATCGCCATGCTGTTCGGTCCGCTGTACCTGGGCACCACGGTGATTCTCTTGACGCCGACCGACTTCCTTAAGCGGCCGCAGCTATGGCTGCAGCTCATCGATGCCCACGATGCGGCCATAAGCAGCGCCCCGAATTTCGCCTACGACCTGTGCGCGCGCCGGCTGACCGACACGCAGATCGACGAGCTCGACCTGTCCAGATGGCGGTGTGCGGCGAACGGTTCCGAGCCCATCGACGCAGCCACGCTGACGCGGTTCACAGACCGTTTCGGCCGCGCAGGATTCAGGCCAGAGGCGCTCGCACCTGGCTACGGCCTTGCCGAGGCCACATTGTGTGTTTCAGGCACGCGGCAGGACCGGGTTCCCGTCGTGTGCCAAGTCGACGCCGAAGCTCTCGAACAGCACAAGATCCGCCCGGTACGCGCGGGAAAGAGCAGGCGGGCGATGGTGAGCAGCGGCCAGATTGCCTGTCATGACGTGCGGATCGTTGACCCGTATACACGGCAGGTGCAGCCCGCCGGGCAGATCGCCGAGATCTGGGTGCGTAGTGAGAGCGTGGCCCAGGGCTACTGGCGCCGGCCGCAGGAAACGGAGCGGACCTTCGATGCGGTGACCGCGGACGGCGAAGGGCCGTTCCTTCGCACCGGTGATCTGGGCATGGCCGAGGACGGCGAGCTGTTCATCACGGGCCGCATCAAGGAAATGCTCATCATCCACGGCCGCAATCTGTACCCGCACGACATCGAACGCGAGGCGCGGGCCGCGAATCAGGCCTTCGCGGACCGGATCTGCTGCGTCTTCTCGGTGCCGACGCCGGAAGAGGAGATCGTCGTGGTGCAGGAACTGCGGGTGGCACGACTCGACGAGGCAGCGCTGGCGGAGCTGGCCGCGCAGCTCAGGCGGTCAGTCTGGGCCGCGCTGGACGTACGGGCGGCGAACGTGGTGTTCGTCAAGGTGGGACGGGTGGTGAAGACCACGAGCGGCAAGATTCGGCGCACGCTGATGAGCGAGTTGTTCCGCACGGGCGAGCTGGACTCGATCTACGAGGACCTCGACGCCGCTACCCGCGCCCGGTACCGGGCCGGCGCCAAAGGACCGGCAGGGGCAAGACCGGCCGCCGCATTGACCGGATCCGGCCTCGGGGTGAGCGTCAGGCAACGTGCCTGACCAGCCAGTGCACGGCTTAGCGCAGCTACCTGTCCCGGACACTCGGCCCGGGCGGTAAACAGGATCATGAGGATCCTTCCATGCTTCGACTGCTCCGCATGCCAAACTTGCTCATATTTCTCGTCGGAAATTTCATTTCTGGCATTGGGAATTTTGCACTTTGGCTTGCGATGGCGATCTGGCTGAAGGAATTGACCGGGAGTTCGGCCGCAGCCGGGCTCACATTATTCGCCTTCGGGTGCGGCGGACTGCTATCTCCTCTTGGCGGCGTCGTGGTGGACCGATTCAGGCGCCGTAAGCTGCTCGTCGGCGTCAATCTTGTGGCCGCCGCGCCCGTACTGCTGCTCACGCTTGTTCACCATGCCGGACAAGCGTGGGTCGTCTACGCCGTGATGTTCGTTCTTGGCCTGATCGGGACCATCGTGACCGCGGCGCAGACAGCGCTGTTGCCTCTGCTCGTCCCCGATAACCTGCTTGGTGAGGCCAACGGGCTCCAGCAGATGCTGACGGAGGGGATCCGATTGTTGGCCCCGGTTGTCGGGGCTGGCCTGTTCACGCTGGTCGGCGGCGCTGTGGTGGCGGAGATCGATGCGGCTACCTTCGTCGTCGGTGCGATCGCAATGCTGCTACTGCGGGTAGACGAACGGACGCTGTCGCATTCTGAGTCACGCTGGACGGCAGAGGTCAGCGCTGGCACGCGTTTCCTGCTGAAGACCACGATTCTGCGCCAGCTTGCGATCGCGCTCGTGTGCGTGGTGCTGGTATTTGGGTTCACCGAGTCGATCAACTTCTCGGTGGTGACGGCTGGCCTGCATCACTCCGCAAGCTTCATCGGTGTGCTGCTTGCCGTTCAAAGTGTCGGAGGCGTCGCGGGCGCAGCGACGGCGGGGTTACTGCTGAAGCGCCTCACGGAGAGACAGCTGACCGTGGTCGGACTGTCACTTGCTGTCTTCATACCCCTGCTGCTGACGCTGCAGAACCTGGCGGCGGTGATGGTGGGCTTCGCCGTAGGCGGCGTCACCCTGCCGTGGGTGGTGGTCGCTGCGGCAACCGCACTGCAGCGCCGTACCCCCGCAGAGATCATGGGCCGGGTCTCAGGCGCGTTCAACCTGCTCCTCTTCGTGCCCCAAGTCATCTCCGTTGGCATCGGCTCGGCGCTGATCACCGTCGTCGGCTACCAAGACCTGCTGTTCGTAATCGCCGGGATGCTGCTCATTTCCACGATCTACCTGGCGACCCGTGCCGAGCAGCGCGGCCGGCTGGCGGGAGGGGAATTCGCGGCGTACCTGGTGGCTGACCCGGAACCGGGCGCGGTCGCCCTGGCGCCTCCAGCCGCCGCAGGGCGCGGTGAGACAACCTCATGAGCGGCCGCACCCCCGCCAGCGCTGGGGCTATTGCACGGCAGTGATCACATGCGCCGGGCGGAGTGCCGGCGCGGTCAGGGGCGCGTCGAGCATCATGGCGTGGAGCGCATCGGCGAGTTCGTCGCGGAAGGACCGGATCGCGGCGGCCATCACGCGGGCGGAGCGCGGGCCATCACCGGCCTCGAGCGCGGCGAGCAGGGTGTGGTGCTCGGTGTGTGCCCGCAGGCCGTGCTCCGCGGCACCGGCGCGCAGGGCGATCAGGCGCGCGCGCTCGCTGTCGTCGAGCAGCCGCGTCACGATCTGGGCGGCGCGGCGGTTGCCGGCGCTTCGCGCCACGCTGACATGGATCGCACGGTTGGCCCGCAGGAAGCGCTCGGTCGACGCGTCGTCATCGAGGTCGGGGGCCGGGTCGAGCAGGGCCCGCAGGCGGGCGAGTTCCCCGCGCTCGAGGTGCCCGGCCGCGGCGGCCGCGGCGGGAGGTTCGAGTACCAGGCGCAGATCGTAGATCTCGCGCACGTCGCGCAGCGTCAGCGGGGCGATCACGTGAGCGCTGCGTGGCTGTGCGAGCACGAGCCCCTCCGCCCGCAGGCGGGCCAGTGCGGCCCGGACGGCGGCCTTGGAGAAGCCGAAACGCTCGACGAGCTGCGCTTCGGAGACCGGCGTGCCCGGCGCGAGTTCGACGCGGACGATGGCGCGGCGGAGGCGCTCGCAGGCGGCCGCACCCGAGGACGCGTGCATGCCGGTGAGTCTACCGGGCCATTGACAGGCCAATGCTGCCATGCTGACATGTCAGCATGGCAGACCGGACGGCCCGGACGGCCCGGCAAGCGGCCGGGCCCGGAGGGGGCGGCCGCGCCGCCCGGGCCGCGGACCCGGAGCACGCGCACCTGATCCGCTACGGCGGCGCGTTCGCGCAGTTCGTCGTGGAACGGGCGGCCGGAAGCTGGCTGGAAACCGAAGACGGGCGGCGGATCCTCGACTTCACCTCGGGCCAGATGTGCGCGACGCTGGGGCACGGCCACCCGGCCATCGCCGAGGCCATTCAGCGCGCCAGTGGCCAGGTCGTGCACCTGTTCAGCGGTTTCCTCGCCCGCGACGTGATCGAGCTGGCGCGTGAGCTGATGGCCATGCTCCCCGGGCCGCTCACCCGCGCGATGTTCCTGTCCACCGGCGGTGAGGCCAACGAGGCCGCGCTGCGGCTGGCCAAGCTGCACACCGGCGGGCATGAGGTGCTGGCCTTCGCCGGCTCGTGGCACGGGATGACCGCCGGGGCCGCGTCGAGCACCTACAGCGCCGGCCGCCGCGGCTACGGCCCCGCGCTGCCCGGGACGATGGCACTGCCGACGCCCAACCCGTACCGCTGCCCGATCGCCCACTGCCGGGACCGCTGCGACCTGACCTGCCTGGAGGCTGGCATCGCGCTCACCGACGCCCAGTCCGTCGGTGCGCCCGCCGCCGCGATCATCGAGCCGATTCTCAGCGCGGGCGGCATCGTGCCGCTGCCCGACGGCTACCTTGCCCGGCTGAAGCGGCACTGCGAGCAGCGCGGGATGCTGCTCATCATCGACGAAGCGCAGACCGCGCTCGGCCGGGCCGGCGCCATGTTCGCCTTCGAGCAGCACGATGTCGTCCCCGACCTGCTCACGCTCTCCAAGACGCTGGGCGGCGGCCTGCCCCTGTCGGCCACCATTACCACCGATGAGATCGAGAGCGACGCCGTCGCCAAGGGCTTCCTCCACTTCACCTCGCACGTCTCAGACCCGCTGCCCGCGGCCGTCGGCCGCGCCGTCCTCAGCACCGTGATCGCAGAAGATCTCGCGCTCCGCGCGACCAGCATCGGCGCCCGCCTGCGAGCCGGACTGGCCGAACTCCACGACCGGCACGAGGGGATCGGAGACGTCCGGGGCGCCGGCCTTATGCTCGGCCTCGACCTCGTGCGCGACCGCGACACCCGCGAGCCCGACGAGCGATACGGCACCGCGGTCACCGGCCGTTGCCTCGAACTCGGCCTCAGCCTCAACATCGTCAAGTTCGCCGGGCTCGGCAGCGTGCTGCGCATCGCGCCGCCCCTCACCGTCAGCCCCGGCGAGATCGACCTCGGCCTGCAGATCCTCGACCAGGCGCTCACCGACTGCCGCCGCTAGCGCAATGCGGCTCGCGATCCGGCCGCTGGCACAGCCGCCTTCGGCAGCGACAAGATGCGGACGGCCGACCAGACAGTGCCGTCCGCCAGCTTCACCGCACCGCCAGTGTCGACCACGAACAGCCACGAGCTGG